>OOBS01000013.1_pt1 | contig 134900 bp, 97 predicted proteins | sample 1671381 | NCBI WGS metagenome assembly OOBS01 (sample SAMN06348151, study PRJEB24527) | human gut metagenome | biome: human gut; feature: ankylosing spondylitis patient; material: feces | host: Homo sapiens | place: China | collected 2015-10 | reverse complement strand
ATACAGTCCTGAAGTGACCAGATATTACCGAAACCAGCATCAGCCTGAGCCACGATTTCTGCACACATGGTGTACGGAGTAATCGGGAAGTTCAAACCACCGTAACGGCGCGGCATAGTCATACCGTTCAGTCCGGCTTTCACCATTGCATCCAGGTTAGCCTTTGTGCCAGAAGCGTATTCCACACGGCCATTGGCATGATGCGGACCTTCCTGGTCTACTCCTTCGGCATTGGGTGCAATCACCTCACCCGTGATTTCACCAGTAATTTCCAACACTTTATCGTAAGAGTCGATGGCATCCGCATAATCCTGCGGCGCATAATCGTACTCGTCTTTATCTCTGTAATCGCGTTCTTTCAACTGACAGATACGCTCCATCATCGGATTGTTCAAGTGATACTTGAGTTCCGGATGTTCTGTATAAAAGTTTGCCATAATTTTAATTTTTTATTTTGAGGCTTTGAGGTTCGGTATCTTAAATGCAATCGGCAACACAAAACGAATTTTCTTAAATTCCCCAAATTGCACGGCTGGTTCCCACTCTGTTTTCATCAAGTCTTCTTCCACGAAACGAATCGCTTCTTTCCTCAAATAATAATTCTCCGTACTTTGAGGAAGTACATGATATTCCACGATTCTACCACGCTGATCAAAAGTCAATTGTACAAGTACACGTCCTTCCACCTTTTGTGCTGAGGCTTCCAAAGGGTAATGCACATGCTCTTTCATAAAAAGTGCCAACGCATCCACTCCACCTGGAAAACCTACAATCCGCTCAGACGGATAGAACTCAATTTCATTTCCTGCAGCATTGTACACATGACCTCCTTGTGAACGTCCTTTTCGGAACTCTTCAGTCCGCCATAAAGAACCATTGGGATAATACATCTCCAACTGTCCTTCGCGTCTGTTATTCTCAAAATGGCAAAGGTACTTCAACTCGCCGTTTCTATAGAACCGACGATACTCACCTTCCTTCTTTCCCTTTACATTCATATAGGTATCCGAAAGTTGTCCATCTGCATAAAAAATGGACGACACTCCATTTACGATACATTTTTTAGGGTCATCTACAAAATAGGAAAAGTGATGTAAATAGAGCAGTGTATCTCCCAAGTTATAAACCTTCACCTCAATATTGTCTTCGGCCAAATCAACCCGAGTACAATATCGAAACGCATTCTCCTTGCTATCCAGCCATCTACCTTTTTTATCCAAATAAATCGTATCTTGCGAAAAGGCAGGAGCCGCAAAAAAGAATATCAGCAGATACCACAGCCACCATTTACCGCCCATACTTACCTCAAATTATTACTTACTGTTCTTTTTGTAATACTTAATCATTTTCGGGATTACTTCTTCCACCGTACCGTTGATGACATAATCGGCAATAGTATTAATCGGAGCATTCGGGTCGCTGTTCACAGAGATGATGATACCTGCATCCTGCATACCGGCGATGTGCTGAATCTGTCCGGAAATACCGCAAGCGATATACAACTTCGGATGTACCGTTACCCCTGTCTGACCAATCTGACGGTCGTGTTCACAGAAACCGGCATCTACCGCCGCACGGCTGGCACCCACTTCTGCATGAAGTTCCTTAGCCAGTTCAAACAACATATCGAAACCTTCCTTGCTACCCATACCGTAACCACCGGCAATTACAATCGGAGCACCTTTCAGGTTGTGTTTAGCCTTTTCTACGTGACGGTCGATTACTTTCACTACGTAATCAGTTTCAGGCACGTATTTCGCTACGTCGTGACGAATCACTTCACCCTGATAATTGGCATCTACGATTTCTTTCTTCATCACACCTTCACGTACGGTAGCCATCTGCGGACGATGTTCCGGGTTGATGATGGTAGCCACAATGTTACCACCGAAAGCCGGACGAATCTGATACAACAGATTTTCATAAGTGATACCGTTCTTCTTGTCTTCATGGTTACCGATTTCCAGCTGCGTACAGTCGGCAGTCAGACCACTCGTCAAGGCTGAAGACACACGCGGACCCAGGTCACGACCAATGACTGTCGCACCCATCAAGCAAATCTGCGGTTTTTCTTCCTTGAACAAGTTGACAAGAATAGAAGTATGAGGAAGTGAAGTATAAGGGAACAAGCCCGGAGCGTCGAACACATGCACGCGGTCTACTCCGTATGGCAAAACTTGTTTTTCTACATCTGCAAGGCCACTGCCGGCACAAATGGTTTCCAACTGGCATCCCAGCTGGTTGGCCAACTTACGACCTTTGGTTAAAAGTTCGAGACTGACATCGGCCACATGGGCACCTTCCATCTCACAATATACAAATACGTTATTCATAGTCTTTATCCGATAGTATGGTTAGCCAACAGTTCAACAATCAAGTTTTCTACATCTGCATCGCTGCCGGTAAGCGTCTTGCTTTCCTTTGCCTGGAAGATGATGTTTTCAATCTTCTTTACCTTAGTCGGAGAACCCGACAGACCGCATTGTTTCGTATCACCGTTTACATCGGCTACACTCCATTCTGTGATATTCAGATAAGGACGGCTTTCATACAAAGAAGCATAAGGCAGTTCAGCTCCGTCTTTGGTAATGGCAGCCTTTTCCTGACCACCCAGTGCACGTTTGTATTTCTGCACCAGTTTCGCATTGCGCGGACGGCAAGGAGCGGCACTGCCGTTCACCGTCAAAACAATCGGCAGCGGAGCTTCTACCGTTTCCACACCTCCGTCGATATGGCGTTTCACACGGATACGTCCGTCTTTTACCTCCTGAATTTCTTCTACGTAAGTCACCTGAGGCAAACCTAATTTTTCTGCTACCTGCGGACCCACCTGTGCGGTATCACCATCGATAGCCTGACGTCCACCCACGATGATGTCATATTCACCAATCTTGCGGATAGCTGTTGCCAGCGCATACGAAGTAGCCAGCGTATCTGCTCCGGCAAAAGCACGGTCTGTCAGCAAATAACCGTTGTCTGCTCCTCTGTATAATCCTTCGCGGATAATTTCAGCGGCACGACCCGGACCCATTGTCAGGATAGTTACAGTAGAACCAGGATGTGTGTCTTTCAGTCTGAGTGCCTGTTCCAAGGCATTCAAGTCTTCCGGATTAAAAATCGCCGGAAGTGCTGCACGGTTAATTGTACCGTCAGCATTCATGGCATCTTTTCCCACACAGCGTGTATCGGGAACTTGTTTAGCCAATACTACAATTTTCAAACTCATTAGATTCTTTATTTTGGTATTAGTAAATTCTTGTCGGCAAATTTAATGAAAGCATTTGTTCCGCAAAAAGATATGAAGAAAATAAATGTTTTAGAGGGTATATTTCCATTTTGCAAACTCTAAGAACTTGTTTATCTTTGACTCCCGAAAAAGACTTTTATAAAATATGAATACAATGAATCAGGAAACTGCGCAACTTCTCCAGCAAATAGGAATTGAGAAATCTGATTTGAGCTGGACCACACAAGTTGTACTCATTTTAGCCATTTTACTGGTATCTTATCTTACCACACTGATTTTCCGCCACCTCATCATGCCAGCCGTACGAAAGATTACGGCCCGCACCAAAGCCACGTGGGACGACTATCTGTTCAATGACAAGATGATGAAAGCCTCTTGCCGGATGATTCCACCTATCACCTGGTACATCCTGCTCCCTTTTGCCTTTGATGACAAATCAGCCTATCTGCTTCAAATCTTACTGAAAATCTGTCTGATTTATCTCATCATCACGGCCCTCATGCTGATTAAATGCTTCCTTGACTCCCTCTATGAAATATCCAGCGAGCATGAAGCGTTAAAAAACCGACCGCTCAAAGGTATTTACCAGATGATAAACCTGATATCTATAGGAGTAGGTATCATTCTCATCATCAGCGTCCTGATTGACCGTAACGCCACTGCTATCCTGACCGGACTCGGTGCCTCGGCCGCCATCCTGATGTTGATTTTCAAGGACAGTATTCTGGGATTAGTGGCCGGCGTACAGCTTTCGGCCAACGACATGCTCCGTCCGGGCGACTGGATTACCATGACCAAATACGGTGCCGACGGTTACGTGATTGAAGTGTCACTGACTACCGTAAAAGTACAGAACTTCGACAAGACCATCACCACCATTCCTCCCTACGCACTGGTCAGTGACTCGTTCCAGAACTGGAGAGGCATGCGCGAGTGTGGAGGCCGCCGCATCAAACGCTCGCTATTCATCGACATGACTACCGTGCATTTCTGTACACCGGAGGAAGTGAACCAATTCGTACAAAAAGGATGGATAACTGCTCCAACCGAAGGAAATGAACCACCTGTCAACCTGCATGTGTTCCGCGAGTATGCCCTTAAATACATCAGTAACCATCCTGAAGTGAATCACAACCTGATGCAGATGGTCCGCCAGTTGCAGCCCACCACCGAAGGTATCCCCGTAGAAATCTACTGTTTCTCGAACACCCCCGACTGGATTCCTTACGAAACCTTGCAAGGAGAAATCTTTGACCACCTGATAGCCATGATACCGGAATTCGGCCTGCATATCTTCCAACGCCCGGCCGGAACCGATTTTCAACCCAATGAGAAAAATGAATTTATAACTTCAAAATAAAAAACAATGGAAACAGGACTTACATACAGCAGCACCGTACAGGTAAATTCCACCAACACCGCCTTAGCACTCGGCTCAGGAGATATGGAAGTGTTTGCTACTCCCGCACTGGTAGCCTTGATGGAAAACGCTGCCATGAATGCCGTAAAACCCGTACTCCCGGAAGGTTCTACTACCGTGGGTGCCATGATACAGACCTCGCACCTCAAACCCTCCGGTCTGAACGAAGAAGTGACCGCTACCGCGGAACTCACAGAAATAGAAGGCCGGAAACTGACCTTCAAAGTTAATGCATCCGACAGCAAAGGGCTGGTGGGAGAAGGTACTCACATCCGCTACATTGTGGACAGGGAACGTTTCTTGAGCAAGCTTTAACAGCACACAATCGTCTACCATAGATTTATAGACAGACAACTGCATCAACGGTAGAACTCTAAAACATCATTTACGTTTTCCATTCTGCATCCCTAAGTTTTCCGATGCGGAAACCTATAGATGCAGAATGAGAAACATAAGTTTCCGCAAGGGAAAACATAAAAAACAAAAGTCGAAATACCACTTATCTCCTTCGTATTTTTTCAATTAACGTGAAAGTGTTTTTCCCTCATCCTCTCTATGTCATTTAACACAGAAAAAAAGAATCCCTGAAACAAGGATATTTCACTTGCTTCAGGGTTTTTTTCATATACATATTATTACTATTATACAATTACCAGTGCAATCAGCTGAATAAACAATATCAGGAATACCATAGCAATAGGATATACTGTAGCGTATGCCACTCCCGGAATGTTACTGTCTGTCATCGAATCGGCAGCGGCCAGACCAGGCGTACTGGTCATACCTCCGGTAATGGTGCCTAACAAGTCGAGCAGGCTTACCTTGAAGACCCATCGACCCACTATGGCAGCCAGCAGCATAGGTACCAATGTAACCAACGCTCCGACTCCAAAAAGCAGGAAACCACTTTCCTGGAAGGTGGCTACCAAGGTCTTTCCGGCTGAAGTTCCTACCTCTGCCAGGAACAGCAACAAGCCCAACTGACGCAGCAACTGATTGGCAGGACCTGACATGGACCACATAATCGGACCAGTCTTACCAATGGCGCTCAGGAACAATGCCATCATCAGTACCCCTCCGGTCAGTCCCGGAGAGAAAGTCATGCCACCTCCGAAAGAGATGTGCAGTTTTCCGAATAATACGCCCAACACGATACCCATAGCTATCGGGAAGAAGTCTGTATCCGACAAACGCTTTACATCATTTCCCAACAAACGGGCTACTGCCTGGATACCTTCCTTCTCACCTACCACCATCAGCTTGTCACCAAACTTCAGTGCCAGTTCCGGTGAGGGAGACAAGTCAATACCGCTTCGACGTACACGAGTAACCGTACAGCCAAAGTTCTTCTGCAGGTTCAGTTCACCCAACTGCTTGTTAATCATATCTTTCTTGGTGAGCAACAAAGATTCAATGGTCTGTGTATGGCTCAACGGAAGTTCACCTTCTTCACGCTCACCCAACATCAACGCCAAACTGTTCAATGCATTCTCGCTGCCCACAGCCTGAATGCAATCACCTTCCTGCAACACGGTATGTGCTTTGGGTATCAGAATCTCTTCTCCCTGCTTCAAGCGTGAAATCACAGCCCCTGTCATGGCACGTATGTTCAACTGGCTTAACGTACGGCCAAATACAGCCGGATTCGTCACCCGGAACAAGCAAGTGCTCAGTTCAGGGAACTGGCTGCGCCGTTCCTTCTCCAGTCTGTGTGCTTCTTCATTCAAGTCCACTCCCATCAGTTTGGGAAGCAACTTCACAAAAAGAATCACCCCAATCACCCCAAACGGATAGGCAATACCGTAGGCAATGGAAGCCAACGGCGACTGGGTACTGTCAATGGCCACCGCCAAACCAGGTGTACTGGTCAAGGCACCGGCTATCAAGCCCACGATACTTGGCGTATCGATGTCAAAAAGATATTTCATTCCGACCCCTGTCAGGCAGGCAGAAGCCACTATCAGCAGCGTAATCAGAATCAAGGTTTTTCCCTTGCTCCGGAACGAATGGAAGAAACCCGGACCGGCCTGAATGCCAATCGTAAAGATAAACAACACCAGCCCGAAGGTTCCCAGTTCCTTTGGAATGGATACCCCCCAATGCCCGAAGGCAAGAGCAATGAAAATCACGGCAGACACATCGAGCGATAGGCCCATCACTTTGATACGTCCGAGCATAAAGCCCAAGGCTACAATCAAGAAAATTGCAAAATACGAAGTTTGCAGTAAGTCTGTCAACATGGTTAATAAAGATAAATGAATAAAACTGGGATAAAGATAAGTAAATTTTACGGATTTCCCCAATTGGCTGCTATCATATCCCCCTATAGTTCATGAAAGGCTTATTCATTTACCAACAGACCTCTGCTTAAAACCATCCTCACGGTACGGAATTTAGGAGTTACCTCAGATTTTCCACGCATAATCTTCACCTCCCATTCCGAAGCTTTCCACAATTCTTTCGGCAATAACAGCGTATGCAATGCATTTTTCCCTTGAACAGAGCCTATCTTCACTTCATTTACATACACGTCTGCATCTTTTGCTGCGTCAGGGAAAGATTCGATTCTCACGGCATTGACCGGTTTTCCCTTGGACTTCATTTTATAAGCGAACCATCCGCGGGTTTCACGCCAGGGGGTTCCCTGCTCACTGCCTATCACCGAATTTTCCATCTCTACAAAGTGGTCACTTTCCGGCTGTTGCTCACCACACACCACCATATCGGCCGTAGCCTGCTCCAATTGGGCACGTTCTTTCTCCACTTCAGCAAGTTCTTTTTGCCGCTGTCCGAGTTCCTCCTTAGACACAAGTTCCCAATAAATCATGTACCGGCACTCGTGTGTCTGATAGAAAGGTTTCAGTTTCATTCCCTCATATCTGGAAGGGTACACTCCAGTCAACGCAAACTCCAACTTATCAGGAGATACTTTCTTCAGGTTGCCCAAAAGATTATTTTCTTCTCCCACAATCACAGGCATGTTCTGCAAAGGCAATTGAGGCCCTGAAGCGATATGACCACCGCGACTGTCGTCCGCAAACTGGCCGTCCAGTCTTTCTTTTCCCATATCGGCTGCCAGCACAATGGGACCATACATAAATGAATAATAAGAGGACTTGTCCGGAAGTTGCACTGCACGCAAAGTCATGGGCAATGTCATTTCAATAGCATCGCCATCCTGCCACTTTCTCTCTATGGTGTAATAGCCATCCGTCAAAGTTGCCTCTGCCTTCTTTCCGTTCACTGCAAAAGCCACCTTTGACTTATCTATCCATTCCGGACAACGGAAGCTCACTTTCATCTTTTTGGACTTATCTGTATGTAATACCATTCGAGTGCTTTCCTTTTCCGGGAAAGACGTTTCCTGCGTAAAGGTCATGCCATATTCTTTCCATTCCAACACAGAAGAAATAAACATGTTGACAATCAGCTCGTCCTTACGTGATGCATATATCATCTCCCCGTACTTTGCATGGTTCTCCATTCCCGATCCCACACAACACCAGAAACAGCTTTGAGGCTGTGAATATACCCTGTAATGCCCTGAACGCATGGGAGTGAAATACACCAATCCTCCCTGCACCGGATTCTGGCTTGACAAGATATGATTATACAAAGCACGCTCATAATAATCCATATACGCCATATCACCCGAAGTCTGATAGAGCATCTTTGTCAGGCGAAGCATATTATAGGTATTGCAGGTTTCTGGACCCTGCTCACTGGTCATCATACTCGAAAAGTCATCTGCTTTATGGAAATGTTCTCTGACGCTATTTCCTCCGATAGATACACTCCGGTTGTTTACGACCGTATGCCAGAAGAAATCGGAAGCATCACTCCAGGCTTTCTCTCCGTCGAGGTCGGCAATTCGTTTAAAACCGATTACTTTCGGAATCTGCGTATTGGCATGCATACCGGTAAGCTGGTCTTTTTTCTCAAGAAGAGGATTCAAGACCACCCTGTGTGAAAAACGTTTGGCCAAGTCAAGGTATTTTTTCTCTCCGGTCAGACCGTATACATCGGCAAATACCTCATTCAGTCCTCCATGTTCACTCCGGAGCATATCCTGAATCTGTTCGTCAGTCAGTGTGGAAACCGTATTCAGCATCCAGTCTGTCAAAGCAATCAGCATCCCTTCGGCTTCTTTCTTACCGGCTATCACATAGGCATCGCGCAAGCCCGCATACGTTTTATGGATATTATATAAAGGTACCCATCTATTATTGAGCCCGAAAGGATTGGCATCGATTTTTCCATTCTTTATTTCATTCCAGATAGCTTTCCCGTTCGGAACTCCACAAAGATAGCCATTGCCTGAAGCCTCCTGACAACGTTTCATTTCAGAAAGGAAATAATCCAGGCGTTTCCCGATTTCCTCATCACCCGTAGAAGCATACATATAAGATAAAGCCGAAAGATAATGCCCTCCTATATGCCCGTCGAGTCCGGTATTTTCCCAGTTCGGATAGTTTTCAGCTTTGGGCTGCAAACCTGCTTCCTTCATATAAGGAGCCAGTAATCTGTCCGGATCGAGTCCTAACAGATAACAAATATCCATACTTTCTGCATGCTTGAACGGTCCGGAAATCAACCGGACATCCGTAATGGGAAATGTATTGATTTTCTGAGGCAGTCCTGCGCCCATACAAACAGAGGATGCCAAAAGCATCCAACCTAAAAGATACCCTTTTCTCATGTTTTTCGTCTCTTATTGTTTATAGCTAACTTATCTGCTGCAAATATAACAATAAGTGTATAACATACAATCTACATCGTCCCTAAATAGTGCATAAAACGAAGTAATTCAGGTATCTTTTATTTCATGACTATTTCCCTATAGCTCACTTATATACTCGTAAAGCTTCTTATAAAACGCATGCTTGGTCAATGTGGAAGCATCGCCCAGAATAATCAGTTTCATACGGGCACGGGTGATGGCTACGTTCATGCGGCGCAAGTCATTGAGGAAACCAATCTGACCGTCTTCATTGGCACGTACCAGACTGATAAGAATCACATCACGCTCCTGCCCCTGAAAGCCGTCCACCGTATTGATAGTTATCAAGGAGCGATAAGGCTTGAAAAACGCATCTTTCTTTACCAGCTGACGCAAATACTGCACCTGAGCCTTATAAGGAGAAATCAATCCCACATCAATCCGTTCTTCTAAAAAGCGTTCCCGACCGATTTTCGTGATGTACTCCTTTAACTGACCGATGGACAATTCAGCTTCCGGTTTATTGATTCGTCCGTAGTTTTCACCTACAAACTCCTCGTTGCAGTCCATGCCTTCCGTATTTACCCACTCTATCGGCGTGTCAAAATCCAGAATGCTACGGTATTTCACCTCAGGAGCTGACTGCAACATTCCTCCATAAAACCAGTCAGACGAGAAACGCATAATTTCGTCGTTCATACGATACTGTACCTTCAGCAAGGATACCACCTCCGGCTTGTTTTTCACGATGGCCTGCATCAATGTATGCCCTAACCCCGCACGCAAGGCTTCCGGATTCTTTACCGTAGGCGGCAACTGACAATGGTCGCCAGCCAAAATCGCCCGGTCGGCTTTACGAAGCGGAATCCAGCAGGCTGCTTCCAATGCCTGAGCCGCCTCATCGATAAATACCGTTCCGAACTTCTGTCCGGTGAGCAAGCGGTTGGCACTACCCACCAGCGTGCAGGCAATCACCCTCGCTTCACTGAATAAGGATTCATTGATACGGATTTCCAGTTCCGTGGCGCGGTCTTTCAGTGAATTGATTTTTTGCCGGATACTTTCCCGGTCATTTCCTTTCCGGCTACGGGTATACAGTTCACGAATCGCCTTACGGATACTCCATAGCTGGGGATAGTCGGGATGCGACTCAAAACGACGTTCGTACGTAAACGACAGCATCTTATCGTTTACCCGACTGGGATTCCCGATACGAAGCACGCTGACACCACGGTCTACCAACTTTTCACTAATCCAGTCGACAGCCATGTTACTCTGAGCACATACCAGTACCTGATTTTCACGATGAAGTGTTTCATAAATAGCCTCCACCAGCGTAGTGGTCTTACCTGTTCCCGGAGGGCCGTGCACAATGGCCACATCCTTGGCATGCAATACTTTATTCACCGCTTCATCCTGTGTGGCGTTCAACCAGGGGAAACGTACGGGTTGAAACGAAAAAGTAGATACAGGCTGCGTACCATGAAAAATATCCCTTAACTCTGCCAGTCGGTTGTTCTTGGCAGAAATGACCTGCTTCAGTGCCTCGAACATCAGGCGATAGCTGGTTTCATCAAAATAGAGTTGTACCCCGACCACTTCTTTACTCTGCAGCGTAAGCAGTGCATTGGCATCCGGCAAGATGACTACCATGCGGTCTTCCTCCACGTAATTCACCGTAGCTACGAAATTCAGGTAAGTCAGTTTCCCCGACATATCCTGCGTAAAGAAACAAACCGGTTTCCCATATTCAAACAGATGCTCTATCTCTTTGTCTTCTTTTCGTTCTACCTCAATGACCAACTGATTCAAGGCATTGTAATAGCTCCGGCCTAACGATAACGGATACCAGCACATGCCCCGTTTGATTTTCCGACCAATTCCCATCAGCTCCGTCTGCTGCTGGAACTGCTCCTTTTCGTATTCATACTCTAATTTCAGCAATTCATAGTGATGCTGCAAGTATAAAACAGGCGATTTTATTTGAGTACCTTCCTTATTCATTTCCTTCTACATTTGAATTGGTTTCTGCCAGCATCTGGGCACGCGACTTGCTCTGCGTCACCACATAGACACCTGTAAAAATCAACAACGCCGCTACAATCTTCACCCAACCGAAAGTTGCCATACCGGCAAGTACGGCTACACAACTTCCTACAACCGGCTGCATGTAGTTATACATACTGACTACCGTAGGACGCAAGGACTTCTGACCGACCAGCATCAAAATATAAGCCACATACGTACCAAAGAGTATGACATAACCGACTTCCAGCCAGACCTCTACCGGGAAAGATGCCCAGTCCATCACTGAAAAGTCACGATAAGAGAAAGGTATAAAGCATATCGCCGCATAAGTAAACATCCACTTCATCAACGTAATCACGTGATAATGCGCAATCAACTTCTTAAAAATGGTCAGATAGCAGGCAAAACTAATCTGAGCTGCCATACAAAGTGCATCCCCCCATACGCTGCCACCTTCCGTATCTCCCCCTCGGTTGCTCAGAATCAAGGTCAGAGCACCGATGGACCCAAGAAATATCCCAATCACCTTTTTCGGAGTGACGGGTTCTTTCAGGAAAAGAGCCGCTAAAATCATGGTTACAATCGGCATGGTAGTAGTCATGATAGACGCATCGACCGGAGAGGTCAGTGACAAGCCGAAAGTAAAACATCCCTGATTGCAGACAATCCCTAACAAAGAAGCAAAGAACAGCATCAGCAAATCGTGCGGATTGACCTTCTCCTGCTTTACAAAGAAAGAGGTAGTCCAGAAACACACGGCCGCTCCTATCATACGCATATTCGCCAGTGTGAGTCCGGTAATACCCGCTTCCATGGCTGCCTTGCCTACCGGCGACATCAATCCCCACATGCTTGCAGCCAGTAACAATGAAATATGAGCTTTTACAGAACCTTTCATGATTTCGTCTTTTTAAATTTCTGCAAAGTTACGAGGATTTTGAAAAAAGGGCCGGTCGGGCGTTGATTTATTCCCGGGAATTTTCTATTTTTGTTTGACGCGTTAAAAAATACAGTCCATGAAAAAGCAAGCTGAATATATCAAGCGCATTGAGATAAAGGGCTTATGGGGCCGGAAAAACATTGCCTGGGATTTACGCCCAGATGTAAACATCCTGAGTGGAGTAAACGGCATCGGAAAAAGTACGATTCTGAACAACTCTGTCCGCCGGCTGAGTGACCTGGAAGGAGGAGCCCTGAGTAATGGCATTCATTTGGGAGTGTCTTTCACTTTCTATCCGGAAGATGCCACCTATATCCACTTCGATGTGATAAGAAGTTTTGACCGTCCGCTGCTCAGTTCCGGATTATTGGAAAAAATCGGTAACCAGAATGTCAAGACTGAACTCGACTGGCAGCTTTATCTCCTGCAGCGACGCTATCTGGATTATCAAGTAAACATCGGCAACCGGATTATCGAGCTTTTGACCAGCGGCAAGCCCGAAAATCAATCCAAGGCAGCCGAAATCTCTCTGCCTAAAACCCATTTCCAGAACCTGGTAGACGACCTGTTCAGTGAAACGGGAAAAAAGATTCTCCGCCAAAGTAATGAAATACAGTTTGAACAAGACGGCGACATATTAACCCCTTATCAGCTTTCTTCCGGTGAAAAGCAGATGCTAGTCATCCTGCTCACCGTACTGGTGCAGGACAACCAACCATGTACCCTCTTTATGGACGAACCCGAAATCTCACTCCATGTAGAATGGCAGCAACGGCTTATCTCGCTCATCCGAAGCCTGAATCCGAATGTGCAAATTATACTGACTACCCATTCTCCGGCACTTATCATGAACGGATGGATGGACGCCGTTACCGAAGTGAGTGACATTACAACCCTTTAAAAACATGTAGCCGTATGGGAAAAAGACTGACTGAAAACCTTTCTTCCCTGTACATTGGAGCGGCTAACAGCCTTAAGCCCAAGCGTGCAAGAAGAAAAATCGTGGCCTACGTAGAAAGCTATGATGATATTTCTTTCTGGAGATCCATACTTGCGGAATACGAAGACAATACCCGCTATTTCGAAGTCATGCTCCCCTCTCAGACTTCATTGGCTAAAGGTAAGAAAACCGTACTGATGAACCAGCTCGGGAAGCAATTAGGCGAAAATATGATTGCCTGCGTGGACAGCGATTATGACTACCTGTTGCAAGGACGTACCAACACCTCCCGATACATCATCGAAAATCCCTACGTGATGCAAACCTATGCATACGCCATTGAGAACTACCATTGCTATGCCGAAGGGTTGCATGAAATCTGTGTCATGGCTACGCTGAACGACCATAAGCTGATTAATTTCCCGGAATTCATGAAACTTTATTCTCAGATAGCTTATCCGCTGTTTGTGTGGTCTGTCTGGTTTTACCGGAAACATATTCTGTCAGAATTCTCCCTGCTGGACTTCTGTTCCTATGTAAAGCTTGATCAGGTTAGTACCCACCATCCGGAACGAAGTCTGGAAACCATGGCCAAAAAAGTCAACCGCAAACTGCATGACCTGGAACGCCATCATCCGGAAGCGCTGGAAGAAATTGAAAGCATGAAAAAAGAATTCGACCGTCTGGGAGTCCATCCAGACAATACCTATATGTTTATTCAAGGCCATCACATTATGGACAATGTAGTGTTGCGACTGCTCATTCCCGTATGCACCGTACTCCGCCGAGAAAGAGAACAGCAAATCCATGACCTGGCCCTCCACGACATGCAGCTTCACAACGAGCTGACCAGCTACCAGCGAAGTCAGGTAGGCGTGGAAGTCGTTATCCACCGAAACAGTTTCTACAAGAACTCCCCCCTGTACCAGATGATACGGAGAGACATCGAGAAATTTCTCAAAATCATCCGTTAGCCGGTATTTCCCTATCCAATTATAGGAAATCCCCTACAAAAGAATGGGCGTTTTCATCTTGACCGGAGAATTTTCTTCCGCTAACTTTGTGCTATCAACAAAGCTGGAGGAATCACACTCTCAGCCGGAAAAGACAATGCTTATGAGAACAAGAACATTTATTCTTTGCCTGCTGGCCCTTTGCCTGAGCACAATCCGGGGCTACGCATCCGGTCTGGGCGACTTCCGGGTCAATGCCCGTTTCCTGACCGACCGAATGGCCTTTGAACTGCACCTCAACAGTAACCAGTACAACGACCTGTACGAAATCAATTACGACTTTCTCTGCAATATAGGTCCATACGTTTCTGGCATTGCCGTTGCCGACACTCGTGCGATGGATGCATATTACCGCTACCTGGACGAACGAAACGACGACCTGCGATGGGTACTTTCACAAGCCGAATACGTACGCTTCATCGATATTGAATATTTCTTCCGTCCCATTTATGCCATCAATAACGTATGCTATCTGCGTGTGTATAAAATTTATCCGAACAGAACCCATTTCTACTTCGGACCTCCCCGTCATTACCTGACCTACAGGGGCGGACATTGCCGGTCACATTTCGGGGGAGTTAGCTACTACCGGCGTAACTATCCTGCACGCTACCACCATCCAGTGTACAGCCGTCCGTGCCGAATCAGTCCGCAGATGCGACCGCACGACTTTGCCGGACCACGTCCGGGCAATCGTCCTCCGCAGAAGCCCAACTGGAAGCCTGCACCTCGTCCGGACCGGAGACCTGTTTCAGTGGGAAAACCGAATTATCGCCCGCCTCAGCATTCAGACCACAAACCGCAGGCACGCCCGCCTCACAATCCTCACAAGGCCCCAGGCTTCAAGCCCCAGGAAAGGCCAACCCGACGTCCGGAAGTAAGTCCCGACAAGATGCGCCCGAAACAAATCCGGGAAAAAAGCAACATGAAAGAAAAAGAACGCAAATCTCTCTCCAAACGATTATAAATAAAAAAGTGCTGAATCAGGAATCATCTCTTCCAGGTTCAGCACTTCCTTTTATATCAAAAAAAGTCTCAGACTAAGCGGATACCCCCTTCTTCCAGCACCACTAGTCTTTTCTTATATAAATCGCCGACCGCTTTCTTGAAAGTCTTCTTACTTACACCGAAGGTCTGGTAAATCACCTCCGCATCGGTCTTATCATTCAGCGGGGTAAAGCCGTCATTATCCTTGATGTACTGAAGCAATACTTCGGAAAAATCGTCCACCTTCCGGGCACCGGCTTTCTGCAATTCCAAATCAATCTTGCCATCCGGACGTACCTGTTTCACAAAAGCACTCAGGTGCATTCCTGCTTCCAAAGGCTGGAACACCTCGTTATGGAACAGCATACCGCTAAACTGATTTTCTACAATCACCTTGTAGCCTAAATCCGTACGCTGCCATACCATGACATTTACTTCCTGTCCCGGCTGGTACTCTGGCTTCTCCGTAGAAAGATAATGCTCCACCTTGGCAGAAGCTACAATGCGGTAACTTTCTTCATCCAGATGCACATGCACCACATAGCGCTTTCCTTTCTGCATCTTCATCTTCTGCTCACGGAAAGGCACGAACAAGTCTTTCATCAGTCCCCAGTCAAGAAAGGCGCCGAACTGATTGACCCATGCCACCTGCAGACAGGCAAACTCACCCACCTGTACATAAGGCTGCAGCGTAGTAGCGACCAGACGTTCCTCCATATCGAGGTAGATAAATACATTCAGGATGTCTCCCGGTTTGGTACCTTCGGGCACATAACGTTTCGGAAGCAAGATTTCACCGTCCTCATCTCCATTGAGGTATACGCCGAAGTCCACTTCCTTCACTACTTCCAGCTGATTATATTTTCCTAATTTTATATGACTCATAACAACTCTTTATTTCCGCCAAAGATAGCATAAAAAACTCATATACTCACACTGCCTTCCCTATAAAGAAAAACTAAAAATATTTTTATTTTTACGCCGCAAAGTAAGTGGTAAACCGCCGTGACTTGTTTTATAGGAAAAACATACATCATTAAACTTTATATCTATGAAACTCTACACTATTTTAGGAAGTTTTCTGGGACTCTCTTTGTGCATGACCATCGCTTCATGCCACTCTCCCCAACCTACCAGTGAAATCACATGGAGCACCTTCAACATCCGCTACGACAATCCCTACGACAGTCTGAACAGCTGGACATACAGAAAGGACACCGTAGCCAATTTCATCAAGGCACAAAATCTGGACATTGTAGGTATGCAGGAAGTCCTGCACCACCAGCTTGAAGACCTGAAAGCCCGTCTGCCAGAATATGCCGAAGTCGGCGTGGGACGGGAAGATGGAAAGACACAAGGCGAATATGCCCCTCTGTTCTATAAAAAAGACCGTTTTGAATTACTGGACAACAACACCTTCTGGCTGTCACAATACCCCGACAGTGTAGGATTCATCGGATGGGACGGTGCCTGCACCCGTATTGCCACCTGGGCCAAGCTGAAAGACAAGACCAACGGAAAAATCTTTATGGCCATCAATACGCACTTTGACCATGTGGGAACAGAAGCCCGTAAAAAAGGTGCTTTGCTGATTATTGAGAAAATAAAAGAAATTGTAGGCGACCAGCCTGCCGTAGTTACCGGAGACTTCAACGTATCCGACCAGTCGGAAGCCTACCAGACCATCACCGGCAACAGCTCCGTGCTGAAGGATGCACATAAGACTGCTCTCCAGCAAGAAGGTGCCAGCTATACCTTCCATGACTTCGGACGCATTCCTGCTGACTCTTGTGAGAAAATTGACTTCATATTTGTCACTCCCCAAATAGAGGTACAGCGCAGCTACATTCCTGAAGAAAACCGGGAGGCAAAGAAATTCCTTTCCGACCATAATCCGGAAATCGTACACCTTTCTTTCTAAAAGACTAATAAATCGAGGAAAAATTTATCCCGTCTGCCGGTACACATACCGGGACGGGATTTTTTTAATATTATACGATGCGTCCGTCTACCAGATGGATGGTACGGTCGGTCTGCGTGGCCAGCTCCTCATCGTGCGTAACGATGACAAAAGTCTGCCCTAACTTGTCACGCAGTTCAAAGAACAACCGATGCAATTCTCCCTTGTTCTGCGTATCCAGACTTCCGGAAGGCTCGTCCGCCAAGATTACCGAAGGATGATTCATCAAGGCACGGGCTACAGCCACACGCTGCTTTTCGCCACCCGAAAGTTCTGCCGGCTTATGTGTGGCCCGCTCCGACAATCCCAGGAAATCCAATAAATCCAATGCTTCCTTTCGGGCAGTTCCCGCCGACTTACCTTGAATCAAAGACGGCATCATGACATTCTCTAGCGCCGTAAACTCTGGCAACAACTGGTGAAACTGAAAAACAAAACCGATTTCCCGATTCCGGAAGGCAGAAAGCTCCTTTTCTTTCAGACGGTTTACCTCCGTACCGTTCAATATAATTCGTCCTCCGTCCGGCTTGTCGAGTGTACCCATAATTTGCAGCAAGGTAGTCTTTCCCGCCCCACTGGGACCCACAATACTGACCACTTCACCTTTCCCGATTTCAAGGTCAATCCCCTTCAACACCTGAAGTGTACCAAAACTTTTGGTTATCCCTTCCAACTGAATCATACGACTTTACAATTTACGAATTACATACTCCGCCAGATAGCATCCGAATACGGCCGGCATATAGCTGACGGTTCCTGCGGTAGACTTCTTGTTTTGCTCATCATCCACCAATATCACGGCATTTGCGTCGGCCTGCTCCGTGCTGAATACCACTGGCAGCTTCCGCTTCATACCCATTTTCTGCAGACGCTTACGCACCGCCTTGCTCAACCCACAATGATACGTATCCCACAAATCCGCAAAACAAATCTGCGTGATATCCCGTTTGGCTCCGGCTCCCATGCTGCTGACAATCTTCAATCCACGTTGCAAGGCATGATATATCAGATAGCACTTAGGAGCTACCGTATCAATCGCATCTACCACAAAATCAAACGGCGCACTGTCCAGCAGTTCAGGTATAGCCTCATCTTTCAGGTAAACCGGCAACACGGTCAGCTCCAGTTCCGGATTAATATCCCGGAAACGTTCAGCCAGTACCTCTGCCTTTGGACGTCCGATAACGGAATGAGTGGCCGGCAACTGACGGTTGATGTTACTCGGCTGTACCGTATCGGCATCTACAATCGTCATCCGTCCCACTCCGGCACGGCAAATCATTTCAGCCGCATACGCACCTACTCCTCCCAGGCCTACCACCAGCACATGTGCCTTACGCAGACGCTCCATCTTCTCTTCACCTAACAGCAATTCCGTGCGCTGCTGCCATTCTTTCTTATTTTCTTCGCTCATGAATCTTTCTTAAACCATTTATAAAACCAGTTGCCCACCTTGTCATAATACTGCGTTTCGGCCCATCCACGCGGATCGGCAAAACTTAACGCCTCATTCGGGTCACCCTTCTGGTCAGGATACAGCAGCATGATACTGTTGTTATTAAAATATCTGGACACCTGCATGGGCAAGCGTTCAAAAGAAGAATCGTACGAAATGGACCCTCTTCGTGAGCTGACAATGACCAGCAGATGATCGTAATTCACCTGTCCTGTGATAATCAGCAAGTCGTCCCAGTTATCCAGTTCCTGGTATTCCGTCATCACATCCTTGTGCTTCTTCTGGATATATCCCTTGATATACCCCAAAGTCTGGGGATGGGCAAAGAAATGCAGGCGGCATCCCAGCTGACTGCTCATGCGGCACAAGTGCGTAATCCATTTCACAAAGCCGTGCTCAAATTCCGATTTAGGAGGTACCGCCACGATAATGCGCCGCAACGTATTGACCGGCATCAGAAAGCGGGCAATCATCACCTGTTGATAAGTATTTTTCAGCAAATCTTCCGTCAGGTTACCGAAGAACGAATCCACAATATTGGCCTTGTTGTGCAGACCAATGACAATCGTAGTCGCTTCAGTTTCCTTGGCTGTATGCAAAATACCCGTAGCAATGTTCAAGTCGAAGCGCGACACTGTTTTCAGAAAGACATTGGCCGATGCAGCAATCTGAGCCGCCCTTTCCAGGCTTCTCTTTCCCCGCATCTCCAACCGGACAGAATCATTGTTATCATTAATCACATTCAGTGCCACCAGATTGTCCGTCCGCTTTTCATCACGTACCACCAGCGCCAGCTGCATCAGTTTATCCAGTGTGTCCGGATTGGCTACCGGAATCAGGATACGCTCTTTTTTCTGTTCTTGTTCTTCTTCCACTTCCGCATCATCCATCGCAATTCGTTTGGCCGCATGTTCCGTAATAAACGAGCTGACCACACACGTCACCAGAATCAGCAGAATGGTACCATTCAGTACATCTTCGTTTAACAAGCGCTCTCCACTGGGCAGAATAATGTTGTAACCCACCAGTACCGCAGCCAGGGTAGCCGCAGCCTGTGCATTACTCAGTCCGAACATCAGTTCCCGTTCTACCGCCTTCATGCGATATATTTTCTGCGTCAGCCACGAAGCAATCCATTTGCCTAACAGTGCCACCACAATCATGACACCAGCTACCTTAATGGAATCGAGATGGCCGAACAACACATTCACATTAATCAGCATTCCCACTCCGATAAGGAAATAAGGAATAAACAGCGCATTTCCTACAAACTCCAGGTGACTCATCAGCGGAGAAACATGCGGAATCAGGCGGTTCAGCACCAACCCGGCCAAGAAGGCTCCCAAGATTCCCTCCATACCAATCAGCTCCATCAACCCGGCTCCCAAGAAGACCATGGCCATCACAAAGATATACTGTACCACCTGGTCACTGTAACGACGGAAGAACCAGCGTCCGATGCGAGGGAAAGTCAGCATAATCACTACGCTCAGCACAATGACCTTTAGCAGCAGCCAAACCCAGAACATCCCTGAAGTTTCCTCTTTATACATACCTGCAATAACAGCCAAGACCAACAAGGTCAGCGTATCCGTCACCGCCGTTCCTCCTACCGCAATGCTGACAGCCCGCTGCCGGTTGATACCGTAACGAATCACAATCGGATAAGCTATCAAAGTGTGCGAGGCATACATACTGGCCAGCAGCACAGAAGTAATCAGTCCGTACCCCAACAAGTTCAGGTTGGTCCACACACCAATACCCAGCGGGAAGATAAAGGCCAGCAAGCCCAATACCGTAGCCTTCACACGAATACTCTTGAAATCCTCCATGTTCATTTCCAGTCCGGCCAGGAACATGATATAATACAGCCCCACCTTACCGAAAAGCTCAAAGCTGCTGTCGCGCGCCAGAATATTGAATCCATGTTCCCCGATAACGATACCGGCCAGAATCATTCCGATGATGTGCGGAATGCGCAGACGTTCCAGGACAATCGGAGCAAACAAGATAATTACCAGCACCAAAAAAAAGATCCACGTAGGATCAGTGATGGGAAAATCTATATTGAGATGAACCAAATCTAACAAATCTTTCATATATGAGGGGCTGTTCGGTTTAAATTTATGGACAAAAATACGAAAAAAGTTCCGTATTTCCCCTTTGGTATTCCAAAATGTTTTAATTTTGCGGTTCAAAGGATACAAGTAGAAGAAAAAACTATCTAACTAAAATACAGAAAGCAATACAATCACGGAATTTATTAACTTAAACAAGAAACATAAGAAATGAAAGTAGCAATTGTTGGTGCAAGCGGAGCCGTAGGACAGGAGTTCCTGCGTGTGCTCGATGAAAGAAACTTCCCGGTGGATGAACTGTTGTTGTTCGGATCGTCAAGAAGTGCCGGACGAAAATACACTTTTCGCGGAAAAGAAATCGAAGTAAAACTTCTGCAGCACAACGATGATTTCAAAGGAGTAGACATCGCCTTTACGTCAGCCGGTGCAGGAACTTCTAAGGAGTTTGCAGAAACCATCACTAAATACGGTGCAGTGATGATTGACAACTCCAGCGCTTTCCGTATGGAAAACGATATTCCTCTGGTAGTGCCTGAAGTCAACGCAGAAGACGCGCTGAACCGCCCGCGTGGCATCATTGCCAACCCTAACTGTACGACTATCCAGATGGTTGTAGCTCTGAAAGCTATTGAAAACCTGACTCATATCAAACGTGTACACGTATCTACTTACCAGGCTGCCAGTGGTGCCGGTGCAGCAGCTATGGACGAGCTTTACGAACAGTACCGTCAGGTATTGGCCGGAGAACCTGTCACTGTAGAGAAATTCGCTTATCAGCTGGCATTCAACCTGATTCCTCAGATTGACGTGTTCACAGACAACGGTTATACCAAAGAAGAAATGAAGATGTACAATGAAACACGTAAAATCATGCACTCAGATGTACAGGTTAGTGCAACTTGCGTACGTGTTCCTGCACTTCGTTCACACTCAGAAAGCATCTGGATTGAAACAGAACGTCCGGTATCTGTAGAAGAAGCCCGCGAAGCATTTGCCAACGGCGAAGGTCTGGTACTGATGGACAACCCGGAAAAGAAAGAATATCCGATGCCGTTGTTCCTGGCTGGAAAAGACCCTGTATATGTAGGTCGTATCCGTAAAGACCTGGCTAACGAAAACGGTCTGACTTTCTGGATTGTAGGTGACCAGATTAAGAAAGGTGCCGCTCTGAATGCTGTTCAGATTGCTGAATACCTGATTAAAGTGAAGAATATCGGATAATTAGTTTATCGGTATTGACATAAAAAAGGCATTGCCTGTGAGTATTAAGCTCCAAGCAATGCTTTTTTATTTTTTCCTGCCTCAACTTCTAAATCAGCTTTCTCATCATTCGTCTTCCTTCATCGTAAAACGTCCTTGTGAATAGTGTATGAAGCAAAAAGGGTTTCTATGTTTCCCTGCCGGGAAACGTACAGTTTCTTGCTGGGAAACATAGGTTTTCGCTACGGAAAACATACGGTTCAGAGAAGGGAAACGTAAAAAATGAAGTAAAATTCAGCCCTTAATACCAACTGGCTATGCAAAAAAGTTCTTACCATGCTTACCTTACAAGAAGAACAGCCCCTTAGAATACATTTATGGTCATCAGAATTTCCCATTGCCTATAACACTGAGAAATCCTGATGACCAATAATATTAGATACAGACTTAAAGCCGTCTCACAATTCTACCATTTCAAACGCTTCACGTTACCGTCTTTCAATACCACTTCAAACTGCTTTCTACTTTTGTCAAAGCAAATCTTGCTAACCGGATTCCAAACATCATCATCTTTTGAGCCACTTTTACTCCATAACTGTAGCGTAATATAGACTTTCTCTCCCTCACATCTGTCACTTGCGTCAATCACCACACTGTTCCGACTATCCGGATGCAGCCCTTCCGCATGGACAAACTCCATCTGCTTCCAACCTTCCCAAGTCGTCATACCCAAACGATAAACACCGTTATCAATTACATAAGTCTCCTTTCCATCCAATCGAATAACACTTTCACGGATTTTTCCCTGTTTTTCCGGTAAAGCATAATGTCCCATCCTCACTTCTACTGGAGAAGGAGACGACACTTTGTCAATCCTTAAAATTCCATCGGGAAGAGGAAGTTCTGCCAACTGGAAATAAACAGCCTCATCGCTCTCCAACCAAGCCTCCCGACAATAGAAACCGTCCTCATATTTCTTAAAACTATAATTACGGAGAGGCTCCCACTTTCCCTCTTTATTCTTCACCACGTAACTCATCGCCACTTCTCCGTTCTTTCCATCTGCCTGCCACGGGAATTCGCTGTTATAAGACAAGCGGTTATAGTTTTCTACACAATGGTAATTCGATGAACTATGAGAAGTCGTGCTACGAAGTTCTGATGCACCAATATTCGGATAATCAGTGACCAATATATGAGCATCCTCCGCATATTTGCAATATACCCTATCTTTCTCAAAATCCGTCCAAGCACCTTCATTTTCCACTGCATTCCAAAAAGGATTATTAGCAGGAAGGTAAAGTGCCAAAAACAGTTTTCCCATCCAGAACACACTTCCACGGCAACTATAGCCTTGTATAGCCGGCTCAAAAGCCCCATAGAAACCCAGTGTAGGTATACGATCCTCCAAAAAATCAGGATGCTGCAAAAATTGCAGAATCGTGGAGGATGCAATACGTCTCATCCAGCCGTAATTGATATCAGGATCTTCCAACAAACCCGTCAAAGCAAGTGGAACAGACGCCCCCATCCGATAAGTAATGCTTCTCCCCCACATAATCATCTTCCCGTCCCTTGCAAACATGTAAGGATAGTTTTCAGGAATTTCACGGAAATGCTCCATAAACTGCCGGGCATAATCAGGATAATATTTTTTTCCGAACTTTTCAGACCACAAAGAACCATACATTTGAAAAGCCCACATACTATAATAATCAAACAACGGATTATCGTGATACCACCCGTCACCACGATAAGCAGCCAACAATATCTGCAACAGTTCTTCCAAATAAGCCTTGTCCGTATGATACCCCTGGCTCAGAAAAAAGCTCATAATATTGACATTAAAAAAACGCCAGTTACACTCATACGTGCCGCCTTCACCATAACTCAGCATACGCACAGCCAGACTATCTTTCACCTCCTGAGACAAGGGATTCCAGAATATCTCCGGAGCCATCATAAACGACAAAGCTAGTCCACCCAATTCCACAAGCCGCTGTCCACCATTCTTTTTAGGAGGATTCATCGGTACATAGACAGGAGTGCCGGGCTGAAGCATCAATTCCAACTGTCGGCGATAATAATCCCCCAACAGTATTCCGTTCACCCTCAATTCCGGATCTTCCTTCAATAAAGGCCCCGCAAGAAACATCGTCCGGCATAAAGCCTCCAGACGGGCCACAGGTTCTTGAGAAGGCGTCCGAGGATAACTTTTTCCCGGCTGTTTTGGAAAATCCAAAGGATCTTCCGGTGACTTCACATAACTGAATGCCCCTTCCAACAAATAAAGAGCGGCCTCTTTCCAATGCTCCCGTGTCATACCCGTATAAGGACTCAAGCTCATATTCTTATTTTTCAACACAAAAACCGTCTCTGAAGTTTCGGTTGCACCAAGGCCAAAACATGATAAGCTCATCAGAGCAATTCCTATTATAAAAACATGTATTCTCATTTGATTAAATTTCAGATTACTTTCTTGATTTTATTTTTCTTCTTTCTCACAAGAATCTTTCCGAAAAGTAAAGGTAATATAAAAAATTTCTCCGACTCTATATTCCATTAAAAACAGAAAAATCAGAGAGTCATTTAAAATTTAGGATAGCCCTTCCGATTGTTGTTTTTATGGAATCTGTTTAGAATGAAAAAGTCGAAGTTCCCCTTCCATCCTGAGAAAAAAGAGAAACTTCAACTTTTTTATTTCACGGTCTTATCGAAATATTATAGTCATTATCAATATCCCGTATTCTGCTCAATCTTCGCATCCTTATTCAACTGAATTACACTCAATGGAATAGGAAGCAATACATTAAAATCTTTAAATCCCGTAATAACTTTTGACTCTGGAGCAGCAGGAACCACATCTCCATTTTTAGCTATACGTTCTTTCAAGGTATTTGTACGAACCAAAGTCATACGTCTATTCTCTTCACCAATCAATTCACGAGCACGTTCATCCAGAATAAAGTCAATATCAATTTGGTTTTCAGAAACTTTACCAGCATTAGGATTGCCTGAACTTGCACGATATTCCTTGAATGCACGATCACGCAATTTATTAATATCATCCGCAGCACCAGTTAAATTTCCTTGACGGAAACGTGCTTCTGCTCGTAACAAATAAGTCTCTCCCAAGCGCATTACAGGCCAATCTTTTACTCCTGCATAACCAAAATCATCCGTTTCATCATAACAGCCCCATTTAGTTGTATGCGGGAAGTAAACATTTAAAGAGTCACTTGGACCAGGAATAACTTGATCACCTGTACGAACAACCTTAGTTGATACTATATCAGGATTACTAATTTTCTGACCATCAACTTCTATTTCTTTCGGGATACTATAACCATTCGCATCTAAATACAAAGTTTCTTCATAACCCGGCCTATTATACCATAACACGCGACGAATATTAAAGTTAGAGTTACGAATATCTCCTTTTTCATATAACCCATACTTCATGAAGTTACTTAAACGCAAACGGCCATTTCCACGACCACCAATAGAATCGGCATTCTGCATTCCTGCATACTTATGGAAAGCAGGAGTCCAAACACGACGATGCTGTGGGTTATCAATTGTACCTCCAGTTACATTTCTATTATATTCCATTTCAAAAGTCCAAATAGCTTCTGTATTACCCTCTGAACGACGTTGATTATGCCAACGGAACATATCATGATAATAATCTCCTGCCTCACTTAAATACTTACCATATCGTGCTTCGATCAAGCGATAGGATGTATTAGCAATAATTGGGTCCAACGATTTTTCCGCTTTTTCAAAGAAAGAAGCATCTCTCATACCCATACGCAAATAGGCCTCTCCAGCTAACTGACGAGCGAAATCTTTATTAGCACGACTTTCTGTCACAGCTTTACCCATATCAGGTAAATTAGTCATCGCATACTGCAAATCACTATCTATTAACTCATCTACTTTAGCTACCTTTTCACGCGTATAATCAGTCTTTGGTATATTTGTTGTTTCTGTAACCAAAGGCACGTCTCCCCAAAGAGTCACTAATGTATTATAAGCATATGCCCGGAAAAACTTTGCTTCTGCAATTTTTGCCTTATCACCGTTTTCCCCCAGCATCTCAATTATTTGATTTGCTTCATTAATAAATTCATAACATTTCTCCCACAACCATGACACTCCTGCATTTTCATCTGTTAATTGTGCATATTGATAAAATGGCGTTTCTACTCCTTCCACATCACCAGCAGACGCAACATCGGTACCAATCTGAAAACAACTCAAAAAACCTTGACGTCCAGAATATCCCCACAAGCTAGCATACGTATAATATAATCCTACCAAACGATTATCTACACTAGCTCCTTCAGGAGAATATTTTGAATACATTTCTTCATCCAAAAAACTGTCACTACAAGACATTGTTCCCATCGACAAAACTGACACTGCCAGCGTGCCGAATAATATATTTTTCAATTTCATATTTATTAAGATTAGAAGGTTACATTAATACCAAATACGTAACTCTTTGTCATTGGGTAGTTACTAGAATCATAAACAGTCTCACCACGAGTTGCATCCCATGAGCTACTACCACGAGCTATCTGACGAGACTCTGGATCCCAACCAATCCATTTTGTAAAAGTAAACAGATTTCTTCCGCTAGCATACACAGTCAATCCTCCAATTCCCATTTTTTTAATGAGCTGTGCGGGGAAGTTATAACTTAATGTTACATCCTTTATACGTGTATAATTAGCTTTGCAAGGGAAACCATAACCATGAGGATTTGAGTTCTTGCTTAAAGAACGCCATTCATTACTTTTATTTTCAGGTGTCCAATAACCAATCTCAGTTGCAGTATTTCGACGTCCCATTTCATCGCCAGCCATACCAATCAACGTATTATTTTTCATGACTCCCTGAACTGTTTGTATGAATACACTTAAAGTTAAATCCTTCCATGTAAATGTATTAGTCAATCCACCAATCCATTTTGGAGTAGTCTGTCCTAAGACTGAACGGTCATCATCTGTAATCTTACCATCTTTATTTAAATCCAACAGCTTCAAATCTCCAGCTTTAGCCACCGGATCCCACTTCAGGTGTTCTCCTGCAGCAATTTCCTCTTCTTGCCAGATACCAACTTTAGTAAAATCATAAATTACTCCAATAGGTTGTCCAATAAACCAACGGTTAGCGATATCATCTTTTCCGTCACCATACAAATCCTTGATTTCATTCTTATTCCAAGAAAATACTAAATTAGTACTCCAAGTAAAATCTTTTGTAACAATATTACGAGAATTCAATGTCAGCTCAATACCTTTGTTAGCTGTTTCACCCATATTGGCATATACCTTATTAAATCCACTAACCGTAGGGAGGTTACGCTGCATCAACAAATCGGTAGTCCGAGAAAAATAAACATCCAAATTACCAGTCAAGCGATTATTCCAAAGTCCAAAATCCAATCCGACATTAAATGTCTTAGTTGTTTCCCAACTCAAATCTGCGTTTCCCATAAATTCATCAGGATATAATGCAAGATTAGCACTACCTCCCATAGCCAGCATATTATTTACCATCTTCATACGTGAATAATACACGCCAATAGCTTCATTTCCTGATTTACCATACGAAAGACGAAGTTTCAAATTGTTTAACCAATTTTGTGCAGGCTGCATAAACTCTTCGTTTGTTACATTCCATCCCAAAGCCACTGACGGAAATACTCCATATTTATTATTATCTCCAAAAACAGAAGATCCATCACGACGAACTGTGGCTGTAAACAAATAACGACTATCGTAAGAATAATTCAAACGCCCCATCTGAGAAACAGTTGTATACAACTCCGTATAAGAAGCAACCGTAGGAGTTGAAGCACTGCCTATATTATGCCATGTTTGATCATCACTAGGGAAATTCGTTGCTTTAGCCTGAGCCCACTGATACTTTTTACGAGAAGCTGCATACAATCCTGTCAAATCAAAATGATGCTTATTAAAATCACGTGCATATGTCACGATATTTTCAATCGTATAACTTTGAGTTTCTTCATTCTTAATTTCAGCAGAACCAGTATTATTATTTACAGACTTTCCCTCATAATTATTATACCGTTTAGGCATATACGCAAACCCAGCATTCAATTTATACTTCAATCCTTTAAGAGGAGCCCACAGTTTCTCAAAATCTAAATCAGCATATCCATTCAAGTTAATATTCCACTGACGACGTTCTGGAGAAGTTGTAGTCCACATCAACGGGTTTGTAAATAAACTTTCAGAATACATCGGATAAATGCAATATGAGCCATCATCCTCATATACTTTTCCATAAGGGCTCATAGCTTCTGCCATCAACAAGCTGGCACGTCCTCCATCCCGATTATGAGATACAATATAAGAATTAGTTCCTACCTTCAAATAATTAGTAACATTTACATCTATATTTGTACGGATAGAATATCGCTTATAATTAAACCCTTTGATAATACCTTTCTGACTCATATAGTCAGCAGAGATATAATATTGCACATTTTCAGCTCCACCACCTACGCTAATGTTATGATCCTGAATAATACCTGTCTGAGATACGGCATCAATCCAATCTGTCTCATATCCATTCTCATAGTTCTCCACTTCATTCTGATTTTTTACAAAACCATTGAACAGGGTTTCTCCTGGATTTTGTGCAACATAGTCTTTATATCTCTGTAAAATCTGAGCGCCATCACCGAATTTCAACTTATGTGAAAAATCTTCAAAACCGACATAACCACTATAACGAATATTAGGCTTGCCAGATTTACCACGTTTAGTTGTTATCAAAATAACACCATTTGCTCCGTTTGTACCATAAATAGCTGTAGCTGAAGCATCTTTCAGAATTTCCATTGATTCAATATCATTCGGATTAATATCATTCAATGTTCCACCTGACTTACTAATAGGCACACCATCTACCACAATATAAGGACCTGAATTGGCATTAATGGAGTTTTGCCCACGAACCAATGCATCCGGAGCATCACCAGGAATAGAAGATGTCTGTGTAATAGTTACGCCTGCGGTAGCTCCTTGAATAGCCTGCAACACATTTGTAACCGGCAATTTAGATAAACGATCTTTAGGTACAGAAGTTACAGAACCTGTTACATCCGACTTTTTCTGGACACCGTATCCTACCACAACCACTTCATCCAAAGTTTCAGTATCTTCCTGCAAAGTTACTCCCATATTAGGACTAGCTTTCGTTTCCAATGTCTTATAGCCAATATAAGAAATCTGCAACACTGCATTAGAAGATACCGATAATGTAAATTTACCATCCAAATCAGTAATAGTACCATTGGTTGTACCTTTTTCCAATACACTGGCACCAATGATAGGTTCCCCACTTGAGTCTTTCACAATACCAGATACAGTTTGTTTCTGCTGTACATTCTGAACAGAATAGTTTTCACTTTCCGCCATCACAGCCAACGGATGGGTTGCTATAAAACCCGAACAAAGCAGTAAGGCAAACAAAGCCTTTCGATTGTTTTTAAACGAATCTACTTTCATGTTTTTCTACATTTTAATTAGACTATTTAAGGATGTTTCAAGTTTCTATAGTTTAGAAACCGAAACCTTCTATAACTTTAGTTTCCATTTTCTGTTTGCAAATTTATGTAATCATATATAAAAGAAAAGATAAAAAATAAGCAACGAAAGAAGAAAATTAAGCATTCTTTAATTGCTCAATATTCTTCATCAAGTCAAAGAAGAGAGAATTTGTATGATAAAAAATTCGTCAAGCCACAAAAAATTCGTCTGTTTTCAACTTCCTAATATATTTTCAATAATCAAACAAGCCTGAATATGGACTTTATTGTATTTTTGTATAAAAACCACAAACCATGAGAAACTATATTGTTATTTTTCTTCTTTTCTTCGGATGGTGTCTTTTAAGCTTTTCACAATCCCCATATATATTTAAACGATTAACTATGGCTGACGGTATGGTCAGTAATTATATTGTTGATATTATTCAAGACAAGCAAGGATATATATGGATGGCTTCAGAATCCGGGTTATGTAAATTTGACGGGAAAGATTTTACAATATACAATATAGGAAATTCCGCTATTGGAAGCAATGCACACAGTGCATTATACTACAATGAAGCAGACAACACAGTATGGGTAGGAACTCAGCGTGACGGAATCAGTATTTTTGATAACAAAACACAAACCTTCATTACAAACGGAGTGCCTGGCATGATTACCAGAGACATTACCAATTTAAGTCCAGCTGCCGACGGAGGAATCTGGATTACTCATTATCATTTAGGTATAGACTACTACAGCAACAAAACAAAAGAAATCACTCATTATAGAGCAAAAGATATTAAAGGTTTATCAGGAAACTTTTGGTGTGCAACTGATGATGGAAAAGGTCATCTCTATGTGGGACTTCATAAAGGAGGATTAGCCGTTATAGACATACAGAAAAGAACGGCAAAAGTTTATCAACACAATCCTGAAGACCCGCATAGTTTACCCAACAATACGGTTCGCTGTATATTCATTAGCCAAACCAATGCTATTTGGATTGGAACGGATAAAGGGCTGGCTTTATTCAATCCCCATAAAGAACAATTCATTAATTTTCAAAATCAGCAGGAAAACCCCTACTCTCTTTTATCCAATCAAATCAACGATATAGGTGAAAGTAAAGATGGTAAATTATGGGTATGTGCCCACATGGGAGGAGTAAGTATACTTGACTTAAATGATAATGTGTTTACAAGCCCCGAAAATATGCATTTTCAAAACATACAAGTCACCAATGACTTACATGGCATATCATCTCCGAACGCTAGGTGTTTTCTACAAGATTCTTTCGGCAATATTTGGCTAGGGAATTATCGAGGAGGAGTGGATTTTCTCAGCTATAACCAACCCGTATTTCAAACATTAGCTTATAATATGCTAAAAGACGGTGCATTAACAGACAAACAAGTATGGGGACTTGCCATTGATAATAAATCACGTATCTGGTTAGGAGGAGAAAATGAAATCGCAATATTCAGCCCCGACATGAAACTTCAAAAAATCCTGTCACTGGTCGGCAAAGCTAATCCACACACACATGCCTCTGTCATATTTAAAGATAAAAAAGGTATTATCTGGCTGGGACTATATAAAGATGGAATTTTGACTTGTGATCCACAGACAGAAAAAATTACCCGGATTGAACTAGAGGACAAGAGTGCTGACATTTGCTGTTTTTTTGAGGAAAACAATAAAATATGGATTGGTACCCAAAATGGATTGTATTCCTGGGAGAATGGGAAAATAATCGAAGAAAAAGAAATAAACAAACAACTCCCAGACATTATGATACACGGTATCCAACGGGACCGTCAAGGGAAATTATGGTTAGGTACATTCGGTAAAGGACTTAATGTATTTTCTCCAGAAGGAAAAAGAATTATGCACTTCGATACCTCCAATGGAATGAAGTCAAATGCAGTCAACTCATTGTATATGGATTCAAAAGGAAGACTATGGGTAGCTACACGTGCAGGCATCGTCCACATCAATGATACGAGCAATCCTAAACTTGAAATATACAATCACAAGCAAGGACTAATCGATGAAAATGTCAGAAGTATCATAGAAGATAAAAAAGGAAATATTTGGCTCAGTACAAACGGAGGAATTGCCCAATGGAAAAGTGATGAAAAAAGATTTCTGAACTATACCTGGCACCAAGGAATACCCAGAGGAGACTTCATGGATGGTGCAGTATGCAAAGACGACAACGGTAATTTGTTTTTCGGCTCACAGAATGGGGCCTGCTACTTTAACCCTGAACACATTATAGAAAATGTACAGATTGCCCCTGTAAAAATTACAAATATTAAAAGTTACGATAACTCCAATCCAAGTAGCAAAGGAACGATTGTCCCAATCACCAATAACAAGGTAGAATTATCTCACCAAAATAGTACTTTTACCATCTCTTTCAGTGTAATGGACTTCTCACAAACTCCCCAAGTGGAATATGCTTATACTATGGAAGGATTAGGTAAAACATGGTTTGAAACAGGTGATGAGAATCGAATTACGTTCCGAAATCTAGAACCTGGAGAATATACATTTAAAGTAAAAGCCAAAATGAGAAACCAGCCATGGGGTAACAAATTTACTTCTCTCCAAATTATTATCGCTCCCCCTATCTGGCTCACCTGGTATGCAAAATTACTTTATGCTATACTCATTATCCTTATATTATTTGGCATCTTACGCTTCTATAAACGCAAACTAGCATTGGAAAGTCGTCTGAACCTGGAACATCACCAGCACGAAAATGATCAAAAGCTCAATAATGAACGGCTGCGTTTCTATACTAATATCACACATGAGTTGCGCACTCCTTTAACTCTAATTCTCGGACCATTAGAGGACTTATTAGCCGATAAAACATTGTCTCCACGACAAGCCAATAAAATCAGTATCATCCGCGACAGTGCCAACCGATTGCTCAACCTTATCAATCAGATTCTGGAGTTCAGAAAAACGGAAACAGAAAACAGAAAGTTAAAGGTAGGCTATCATAACCTGGCACTATTAGTACAGGAAATAGGTATAAAATACAAGGAGCTAAATCAGAATGCAGAAGTAAACATTCATATCCAAGTTGATACGCAGGATACGAAGCTTTACTATGACCATGAGATTATCACCATCATCATTGATAATCTCATGTCGAATGCTGTTAAATATACCCCAAAAGGCGATATAACACTCACTTTAGCCAGCAATGAAGAAAACGGAGTTAAATATACCACCATCAGTGTGGAAGATACCGGACACGGAATCTCCAAGGAATCTTTAAACCATATCTTCGAACGATATTATCAAGGCAAAGGAAAATATCAGGCTTCAGGTTCAGGAATTGGTCTGGCACTGGTAAAATCCCTGGCAGATTTGCACCAAGCAACCATTGAAGTGGAAAGTGAAGTGGAAAAAGGAAGTAAATTCACTTTGAAACTAATTACAGAAAATACATACCCAAATGCAGAGCATCAAGTTGTCAAAGAAGTTCATAAATCAGAAGAAAATAATGAACAAACAATTTCAATAGAAACCGAAGACGGAAAACCTATCATTTTGATTGTAGAAGATAATCGGGACATACGCGAATATGTAAGAAGTTCATTTGAGGAAATGTATGAAGTACTGACAGCTGCAGATGGGAAAGAAGGATGGGACATCGCACAAAACCAAATTCCAAACATCATCATCAGTGACATCATGATGCCGGTAATGGACGGGATTGAGCTATGCCGCCATATCAAAGAAGATATGCGTACCAGTCATATTCCAGTCATTTTGCTTACAGCCAAAGATACACTTCAGGATAAGGAAGAGGGATATGCTGCAGGAGCCGATTCCTTCATCACGAAACCGTTTAGTGCCCGTTTGCTAAACAGCCGTATCAATAACATTTTGGAAAACCGACGCAAAACAGCAGGAGTCATCACCTCAATTCCTGAAACAGAAAGTGAACAAGAAAACATCGAAAATGAACGAAAGAACTTAAACAAACTGGACCAGGAGTTTTTAGACAAGGTGACTGCCATCATTGAAGAAAATCTATGTATGGAAAAAATGGATGTAGCGTTCATTGCCGATAAAATGTGCATGAGTCATTCTACTCTCTACCGAAAAATCAAAGGATTAACCGAAATGACCGTCAATGAGTATGTCCGGAAAATCAAGATGAAAAAAGGCATGGAACTCATCAACGAAGGAAAGTATTCGTTGGCTGAAATTTCTGATTTAACAGGTTTCAGTAGTGTAGCTTACTTCCGCCAATGCTTTAAAGATGAGTATGGAATGGCTCCCACTGAATATCTGAAGAGAAAACAGAACTAATTTTATCTCTATACACAATAAAACCATCAATGCCTGCCGAGAAATATTCTCAACAGGCATTGATGATTTTGATCATTTCTTATCAAAGAAATCGAGTGTCCAGCTATCCATCCATTCGATATAAGGCACTCCATTTTCAAACTGTATGGGCAACCAGATATAACGGGCATCACTCGGATGCTTAGGTCGCCAGATATCTGCCATAAAGATAAAGGCGTCTTTCTTTCCAGGTACCGGAAGGACATAGGTACTCTGCCCGCCAAAAGTGATTTCTGATTTCTTCCCACGGCAAGGATTTGGATGTTGTGTCCAAGGTCCCCAAATACTGGGAGCAGAGAACATGCGTGCTTCATTAGGATCCCATCCGGTACAGCCGGAAGTAATCATCCAGTATGTACCGTCACTCTTCTTGAATATGGCAGGTGCTTCATTGTGCCCGGCTGGAGCCATACGCACATACTTACCAGTATGAGTCAGGTAATCATCGCTCAATTCTGCAATCTGTAGTGTCAGATTGTCTTCTGACGAGTAAATATGATAGGCTTTTCCATCTTCATCCACAAAAAGCTGCATATCACGTGCCATTTGTCCACCTTGCAGGTCATGTTTCACAAACAAGCCTTTGTGAATCGCTTCATACCACATCGGTGTCCACCATTCCTTATATTTTTCCGCATCCAATGTATCGAGCATGGCACGCTGTGTTTCATTCATATCAAAAGGAAGCACTCCCGGATTAATACGTTCCGAACGAATATACTTGAACGGCCCGGTAGGAGAATCTGATATGGCCACCGCTGAACGGGCTGCCGCATAACCTTTTCCTTTCAATTCCAAATGAAACCACATGACAAACTTCTTCGTCTTTTCATTATAGATTACTTTTGGACGTTCCATTACACATCCCTGTACAATGTCACTGGTAGAATCATTCAACACAACAGGTAACACGGCTCCTTCGTTGTTCCAGTCAGTCAGGTTCTTTGAAGAGTAACACATAATTCCCACCATGGCACTGCTGGTAGAGTCGGATTTATTCTCACCATACCAGTAGTAAGTTCCATCGTGATACAATACACCACCTCCGTGGGCATTTACATGTACTCCCTGATTGTCAGGCCAGATTTCACCACTACGAATTTCTTTAGGAGGTTCGGCCGTACATGCCACCACTCCCCAACAAAAACAAATACTTCCTAAAAGATTAATGAATTTATTTCTCATGGATTGATATAAATTAAAATTAAACGATAATTTCATTCTACTATGGTTGATACTCTTTCCCGACCGTCAGTTTATCACCCGATAAGTCCACTTCAAACAAATGGGGAATACGAATATATACTCCATTCACATCTTTATGGCTATGTACAGACATCAGCCATTTTCCTTCCAAAGTTTGAAACAACATACCGTGACCAAAGTCGGGAGGTGTTATAGGCTTCGGTTCTTGTATCCAAGGTCCGTCTAAAGTACCACTTTCCGAATAGGCTACTCCCTGAGTATATACATTATAAATCCAGCTTGTCCATATCATTCCCAGACGTCCTTTAGCCGTGCGAAACAGATAGGGACCATCCGTCACTTTATTGGAAACTTCCTTTCCGTCTTGCAATTCACGACTCCAAGGACACTCACTGGCCCGAAACAATAGTTTACCTTCTCCTATAGAGCCACTCAAGTCTGGTTTTAATTCAATCTTTTCAATGGTACCATCCCAATTCTGCAGCCACTCATAACAATACACCATGTAAGGCTTTCCATCAGTATCCACCCAAAATGTCCCATCCAAGGTTGGCTTATCTGCCGGCAAATAAGTAGCATCCTGCATCGGGCGATAAGGTCCGTCCGGTTTATCGCTGACCAACACATGAGAGGCCCTGCGCTCTATCACATTTCCTTTTACGGTATCTATCTTTACGGAGGTATTAGTGAAAGTTGCAAAATAATAATATTTGTCTTTATAATGGTGGAGTTCAGCAGCCCATATTATTGGCTTTGGGCCCATCCATGAATGAGGATCTGTTTGAGCCACTTCATAAGGTCCATTCCAACGTTTCAAGTCCTTGCTTTTCCATAATTTTCCGCCTGTGCCTGTCATATAATACATCTGCGTCTGCACATCTGCCAGAATACAAGGATCACTCAGACGAATAGAATCCAGTGGAACTGATTTTTTAACCAGTGACTGTGCATTTACGGTATGAAGTAACAAGCAAACAACCCCCCAAAAAGATAATAACCCTGTTTTTTTCATATTCTATAAAAAATCAGATAAAATGAAGTATTCAAAACCATATAACACTTGCGGCCAGGCTCTTATGAGAGTACCCAAAGAGTCTGGTCGCAGTTCATTATCCCTTATTTACAAAACTATATAGTTTCTTAGAACAAATCCCATGTACGAATTTCATCTCTCCAATGATGATCCTTCGGGAAAGGCTTTTCTCCCCAAGCACGTACGCTGGTCCATTCCTGTGGTGCATCAGTCCAGAAAGGATGAGAAGCCGGAAGTCCTAAAGGCAAGAATGATAAAGAAGTCATATACAAACTTCCGTTGTTGGTATACCAGTCGGCTACATTCGGCTGACGTCCGGTAAATCCGATAGTCAAGAAACCACCTTCATTGAAATTGTGTCCGCTGGCAAACATACGCTTCATCACCGCTGTCAACGCACAACGAACCTGTGCATTAGTCACTCCTGCAGGCAGTTCCTGATACCATGCCATCAAAGCCAATGGCTGCATAGTAGCCATACGATAAGGAATGGAACGACCGAATACAGGGAAGGTTCCTTCCGGAGAGATGAAACGTTCCAAAATCAAGCTGAATTTCTGCGCACGTTTCAGCGCACGGTCATAATATTTTCCGTAAGCAATCCGTGTATATGCCTTTGCATCCTTCATAGCCTGAAGGGTTTCCAAATACATCGGATGGAATACGTAACTACTATAATAATCGAACGCAAAGGAAGGACCGTCAGCATACCAGCCATCTCCTGTATACCATTCTTCTACCTTACGAATGGCTGAATTCACACGATATTCATCGAATGAAGCTCCAGTTTTTGCCAAAAAGCTCTCAATGGTAGATGAGAACAACAGCCAGTTGGTATAAGGAGGATCAACCCGACGCAACTGCTGGAATTCTTCCACATAGCGTTTCTTCGTAGTCTCATCCAACGGCAACCAAAGCTGTTCGTATGCACGAAGGAAGCTTTCCGCAATATAAGCAGCATCCACCAACGCCTGTCCATGACCACGCCACAACAGATAGTCCGGACTTTGCGGATCAACTGCATTGGCATAACTCTTCAAAGCCATTTCACGAAGTTCCTTACGCATCTTTCCTTCTTCAGTGTCGTCATCCGGCAAAGTCAGCCAAGGAGCAATACCCGCCATCAAACGTCCGAACGTTTCCATATAAGTCACCCGTTTGTCACGGCCATCCCAGTTAGGACTTACTTCTACCAGCATGTTTTTCTGCAACTCGCCTTTTGACATGTTACTCAATACCGGATAAGCCATCTGATAAGCCAACTTACACCAGTAAGCACGATCGGCACTTTGAGAAGCTTCCAAATAACGCACATACTCACAAGCTGCCAGCAAGAAGGCTCCTACGCCAAAATTAGCAGTAGATTTTGCATTAATTACCTGTCCGGGAATTGCTTTTTCACCGATAGGCTGTACATAACCTACCGTTCCATCTTTCTGAAGCGCTTTCTTTGACAAATAGTTCCATGCCTTCTGCACCACCGGCATATATATATCTTTTTCCAAATACCCATTGTTTATACCCCATAAAAATCCGTATGTAAACAGTGCCGTACCGCTGGTTTCCGGTCCCGGTGCAAATTCCGGATCCATCATGCTACGTGTCCAGTAACCTTCAGGCTGTTGGATAGCTGCGACGGCTTTAGCCATCTTCTGAAACTTATTCACAAAGAACTGATGATGCTTATATTCTTCCGGCAAATCCTTCAACACTTTAGCCAGTCCGGCCAATACCCAGGCATCACCTCTGGCCCAGAAATCCTTCTTACCGTTTACCGTCTTGTGCTTCGGATAAATGTATTTTGCATCACGGTAATAAAGATTCTCTTCCTTATCGAACATGATGCTGTCAGAATACTGCAAATAAGCATACAATTTATCCAGATACAGCGTGTTATGAGTCACCTTGTAAAGTTTTGTCATTACCGGCATCGCCATATACAACGCATCACTCCACCACCAATAGTCATTCTGTGAAGTACTCATCTGATATTCCATAACCTCACGCGCACGTTTAATTTTCTTATCATCCGGAGCTAAATTGTACAAATCGGTATAAGTCTGGAAACAAACCTGGTAGTCACCAAAAAGGACATACTGATCCGACTCTCCATAAGAATATTTCCATTCCGCACGGTTATCACTCTTCGCTCCCTTCCACTGGTTGTAGTTTGCCCAAGTTTCAGAATAAGCACGATAAGTCTCATTTCCCGTCAGGAAATAGGCTTCCATATTACCCGTATGATATACAGCATTATCCCAGAATGAACGTACTTCCGGCGAATTTTCTACCTGCCAATGCTGATTTACCTTATCAATCATTTTCCGAACCTCTGTCGCTTCGGAATCTTTGGCCCCAACCGACATCGGCAATACTCCGACAGCGCAAGCCAGTAACAATTTGAATACCTGTTTCATAGTTTTATTTTGAGATTAATTTATTTCCAATACATACACAGGAGTTGCCTCGGAAGCCTTGACTTTTTCCCCGTCCCCCTGATGTGTTTCCTGCACAAATACATGCAGTTTCCGACGTGTTTTCCACAACTCCGTATCATAGCTGGGCTCCCAAGCATCAACAGAGAAATCGGTCAGGTCTTTCACCTGCCATTTACCCGATTTCACATCATCTGTATAAGCCATAGAAACCTTGCTGCCACGTTCTGCATCACGGAACACAAAATAAGCCTTACCTTTATCTACCGCAATACGTGGACGTGAAATCGGAATCATTTTTGTACCTCCACCTTTTAAAGAGAATCCCAGCGAGCGATTCATAATCTGACGGTTCTGCCATCCTTTCCCGTCGTTCCATACCAGCCGATATTGAGGAATCTCACTGTCTGCATCTCTCCAGTAGGTCACAATATAAGGATGTCCTTCCGCATCGGTACTCATACTCGTCTGGTTAATCAATTCACTGTTTTGAGGTATGTGGCAAGCATATTCTGCATTATCCTTACAAATAGGCAAGGTATATTTCTCACCTGTCGATTTATACCACGTCTTTCCCTCATCAGGAGAATATGCATAACAAAGGTCATGATTTGTTTCTACCATCCAAGTCTCACGCCATACCCATGACAAGTGAATCACTCCAGCTTTATCCATATAAAGTTGCCAGTAGGCATTTCGCTGATTTTCTCCGTCAATCAACACATCTTGTACACGTGTCCATTTCCTGCTCTTCAAATCATAACGATTCAATACCAGATTACCTCTTCCGGAAGCTCCTGAACGGTATACAAACAGCAAATCACCATCTGGCATCCGATAGAACTCCGGATACGTCACGTCGTCCTCATCCTTACCGGTCATCGCTTCTTTTTCTCCTAACGTCAAAGCACCGGGTGCCGTACTCTTGCAATAATTTAATTTGTTACCGTGATGGTCAAAAGAAAGATGCAGATAACCGTCCCCATCTACCATCATACTGATGACATTGTGTGCATCGGCTACATTTCCCTTATACTGACTGCGCTGCAACGTCCAGTCAGTAGTTCCCAAAGTACGTTTACCGACAGTTAAATATCCATCGGCATCATAATAAGATATGTATTGCACTTCCCCGTCCGTAACCAGCGAACTGTTACGGAATACGGTCGTATTGACGGAAGTAGAACTATATCCGTCACCCACCTTTACAAGTTGTTGTGCTAAAATTTCACCCCAAACAAGAAGTCCTATAAAAAATAAATAAATGCGCTTCATAGTTTATCCATTAAGTTTCCTTTGCAAAAATAGAATTTTCACATAAAAGGAAGTACGAAAATTTCGTCAAGGAGGGATAAAAAACGAGCAAGCAAAACTGAATGGACAAATTATACCTTTTTTTGACAGAATCGTCACCTATTTTGATACAAATATCCATGATGTGTATACAAAAAAACAGTCCGTATTCAAAGCATCTACTTCAATACGGACTGTTCGCAAAAAATAATATTTCTTACAGACAAGCTGGAAGTTCACTTAACTTCATACTATTGGAACCTTTTATCAACACGCAACAATGCTGAACAGGATGAGCAGCCAGCATAGCTTCTACCTCCTTCACATTCTCATAATGTTCAAACGAAGCAGAGAGTCCGGCAAACTCCGGCCCAACTAAAATCACGCGTTCAAACTGACATTCGTTTAGGAATTCCACTACTTTCTGATGCTCTTCCCGACTTCCTTCACCCAGTTCTTTCATAGCACCCAGGATAGCCACCTTATGCTCGGCTTCCATCTGGCGGAAATTTACCAATGCCGCCATCATACTGGTAGGATTTGCATTATACGCATCCACAATCAGCGTATTGGATTCCGTCTGAACCAGCTGTGAACGATTGTTCTGAGGCACATAAGAAGAAAGTGCATGACAGATTTGTGTATCTTCCACGCCGAAATAACGACCAATAGCAACCGCTGCCAGTGCGTTATCCAAATTATAGGCACCTATCAGGTGTGTCTTTACCTCGTGTGACGCACCTCCAGCAGTCCAGTCCAAATGCAGGAACGGAGAACAAGAAAGTACTGCTCCACTCACATCCAAACCTGAAGTCTGTCCGTAACGAATACAATTCAGTCCTTCTGCAATTTTATTCAAATGAGGATTCTCATTCTGAATGAAGATAGTGGCATTTCCTTTTTCCCGAAGATAATCATACAGTTCTCCCTTGGTACGGATGACTCCTTCAAAAGAGCCGAATCCTTCCAGATGCGCCTTTCCCACATTGGTAATAATACCACAATCGGGCTCAGCTATATGAACCAGCGTCTTGATTTCACCCGGATGATTGGCTCCCATTTCAATGACAGCCACCTCATGTTCCGGCTTCAGGCGCAACAAGGTCAAGGGCACGCCAATATGGTTATTGAAATTTCCCTGTGTATAGAGCACATTGAATTTCTCTTTCAATACGGCTGCAATCAGTTCCTTCGTAGTGGTTTTCCCGTTGGTACCGGTTACTCCCACCATGCGAGTCCCTAACTTACGACGATGATAATTAGCCAGCTGCTGCAACGTCTGAAGGCAATTTTCCACCAGCAAAATACGCGGATTCTCCGGTGATGCATACTGTGGTTCATCGACCACAGCATAACGGCATCCCTGTGCCAGCGACTGTGCAGCAAACGCATTGCCATTAAATGTTTCTCCTTTCAGGGCCAGAAACATAGAACCCTCCGGACAATGACGGCTGTCGGTCGTCAGTCCGTTACACTCCGTAAACCGGCTGTATAGTTCTTCAATATCCATATTCTTATTGTTCTGAGAAGCGCTTTGCCTGCTCTTCAATCAATGCTGCATCTTCAAAATAGTTGATTTTCATGGCACGGCGCACTTCATCCATGGTCTGAGCGGCAGCTTCACGAGCCACTTCACAACCTTTCTTCAACATATCATATACGGCAGGAATGTCTTTTTCAAATTCCTTACGACGTGTACGGATCGGTTCCAACACCTCTTCCATGACAGCTCCCAGGAACTTCTTCACCTTCATATCACCCAATCCACCGCGAGTGTAATGTGCTTTCAGTTCGTCCAGGTTAGCATATTCCGGCAAATAGCGTCCAAAATGTTCTGTCTGGCAGAAAGCATCCAGGTAAGTAAACACACAGTTACCTTCCAGTTTACCCGGATCGCTTACTTTGATATGTGTCGGGTCAGTGTACATGCTCTTCACTTTCTTCAATACCTCATCTGCCGAATCAGACAAATAGATACAGTTGCCCAGCGACTTACTCATCTTAGCCTTTCCGTCCGTACCCGGCAAACGCAGACATGCCGCATTATCCGGAAGAAGGATTTCCGGTTCTACCAGTGTTTCGCCATAGATATGGTTGAAACGGCGTACAATCTCACGTGTCTGTTCAATCATCGGTTCCTGGTCTTCTCCCACCGGAACAGTAGTAGCCTTGAATGCTGCAATATCGGCAGCCTGGCTGATAGGATAGGTAAAGAAACCTACCGGAATACTTGTTTCGAAGTTACGCATCTGGATTTCAGTCTTCACCGTAGGATTACGCTGCAAGCGCGATACGGTTACCAAATCCATAAAATAGAAGCTCAATTCATAGAGTTCCGGAATCTGCGACTGAATAAAGATGGTTGACTTTGCAGGATCAAGTCCGGCAGCCAAGTAGTCCAAAGCCACTTCAATCACGTTCTGACGCACCTTTTCCGGGTTTTCAATATTATCCGTCAAAGCCTGTCCGTCAGCTTCGAACACAAATATCTTATCATACAAACCCGAATTCTGCAATTCCACACGTCGGCGCAATGAACCTACATAGTGGCCGATATGTAATTTTCCGGTCGGACGGTCACCGGTCAAGATAATCTTTTCCTTTTTCATAATATAAGCTATTGTTCATTTTTAAATTGCAGCAAAGATAGCGAAAGGTGAGCGAAGCTCCAAGCCAAAAGCTTGCTTTTGAGTGAAAGAGCTTTCGAACCGCATCCTATCTTCTCTAAAGATATATAAATCCTTTGTTTTCTTCAAAATAAATCGTTTCTTTGCAAGAGGTCTCTGCAGACAAACCATCTGCCTGACAGGGACTACCTTTAACGATACCACAACAAATTATCTATAACCATGAAGAAAGAACTCAAAAAAGTCCTGGTTCTCGGATCAGGCGCACTGAAAATCGGACAAGCCGGAGAATTCGACTACTCAGGTTCACAAGCACTGAAAGCCTTACGCGAAGAAGGCATCCGCTCGGTACTTATCAACCCTAATATTGCTACTATTCAGACTTCGGAAGGAATTGCCGACCAAGTATATTTCCTGCCCGTTACACCTTATTTTGTAACTGAGATTATTAAGAAAGAACATCCGGACGGCATTCTGCTGGCCTTTGGAGGACAAACGGCCCTGAACTGCGGTACGGAACTTTACCAGAAAGGTATATTGAAAGAATACGGCGTAGAAGTGTTAGGAACTTCCGTAGACGCCATTATGTATACAGAAGACCGCGACCTCTTTGTCAAGAAGTTGAACGAGAAATCTCTGAAAACTCCGGTCAGCCGTGCGGTAGAAAACATGAAAGACGCATTGGAAGCAGCACGTACCATCGGCTATCCGGTGATGATCCGTTCGGCTTACGCATTAGGAGGATTGGGAAGTGGTATCTGCCCCGATGAAGAAAAATTTATCGAACTGGCTGAAAGTGCCTTTACCTTCTCTCCACAGATTCTGGTGGAAGAATCACTGAAAGGCTGGAAAGAAATTGAATTCGAAGTGATTCGCGATGCCAACGACCACTGTTTCACCGTGGCCAGCATGGAAAACTTCGACCCGCTGGGTATTCATACCGGTGAATCTATCGTAGTGGCTCCTACCTGCTCACTAAGCGAAGAACAGGTAACCATGTTGCAGGATTTGTCCAAACAATGTATCCGCCATTTGAACATTGTGGGTGAATGTAACATTCAGTATGCGTTCAATGCAGAAACCAATGACTACCGTATCATTGAAGTAAATGCCCGCCTGAGCCGTTCTTCTGCACTGGCTTCCAAAGCAACCGGTTATCCGTTGGCTTTCGTTGCAGCCAAGATTGCCTTGGGCTATACCTTGGATGAAATCGGAGAAATGGGTACACCGAACTCTGCTTACGTAGCTCCGCAACTAGATTACCTGATTTGCAAGATTCCGCGTTGGGACCTCAACAAGTTTGCCGGAGTTTCTCACCGCATCGGTTCAAGCATGAAGTCTGTGGGTGAAATCATGTCTATCGGACGTACGTTTGAAGAAATCATCCAGAAAGGTCTGCGTATGATTGGACAGGGCATGCACGGATTTGTGGGCAATGACCACACCCGCTTCACCAACCTGGATGATGAACTGGCCAACCCGACTGACTTGCGTATCTTTGCCATTGCACAGGCATTGGAAGAAGGTTACTCTATCGAACGCATCTATGAACTGACCAAGATTGACCCGTGGTTTATCGGCAAACTGAAAAATATCGTAGACTACAAGCATAAACTGTCAACCTACAACTCGCTTGAAGAACTTCCGGCAGAGGTACTTCGTGAAGCAAAAGTGATGGGATTCTCTGACTTCCAGATTGCCCGCTTCGTACTGAAGCCTCAGCAGGGTAACATGGAAAAGGAAAATCTGGCCGTTCGTTCTTACCGTAAGAAATTAGGTATCCTTCCGGCTGTAAAACGCATCAATACCGTAGCTTCCGAACATCCGGAACTGACCAACTACTTGTACATGACGTATGCCGTAGAAGGATACGATGTGAATTATTACAAGAATGAAAAGTCAGTCATCGTGCTGGGTTCAGGAGCTTACCGCATCGGTTCATCTGTGGAATTTGACTGGTGTTCAGTTAATGCCATCCAGACAGCCCGCAAGTTAGGCTACAAGTCTATCATGATTAACTACAACCCGGAAACAGTTTCTACTGACTACGACGTGTGCGACCGTCTGTACTTTGATGAATTGTCATTCGAACGCGTACTCGACGTGATTGATTTGGAACAGCCGCGCGGCGTCATCGTTTCTGTAGGTGGTCAGATTCCGAACAACCTGGCCATGAAACTTTACCGTCAGGCTGTGCCGGTACTCGGAACTTCCCCGATTTCTATTGACCGTGCTGAAAACCGCAACAAGTTCTCGGCTATGCTTGACCAGTTGGGCATCGACCAGCCGGCTTGGCAGGAACTGACCAGCCTAGACGATGTGAAAGACTTTGTCAAGAAAGTGGGTTATCCGGTACTGGTTCGTCCGTCATACGTACTGAGTGGTGCAGCCATGAACGTATGCTACGACCAGGAAGAACTGGAACGCTTCCTGCAAATGGCCAGCGAGGTATCAAAAGAATATCCGGTAGTTGTATCACAATTCATGCAGGAAACCAAGGAAATAGAATTCGATGCTGTGGCACAGAACGGTGAAATCGTGGAATATGCTATTTCAGAACACATCGAATTTGCCGGTGTACACTCTGGTGATGCGACCCTTGTCTTCCCGGCACAGCACATCTATTTTGCTACTGCCCGCCAGATTAAGAAAATCAGCCGCAAGATTGCCAAAGAACTCAATATCTCCGGTCCGTTCAACATCCAGTTCCTGGCTAAGAACAACGATGTGAAGGTAATCGAATGTAACCTGCGTGCTTCACGTAGCTTCCCGTTTGTATCAAAAGTATTGAAGCGCAACTTTATCGAAACGGCTACCCGCATCATGCTGGATGCTCCTTACGTACGTCCTGACAAGCTGGCGTTCGACATTGACTGGATTGGGGTAAAAGCTTCTCAGTTCTCATTCGCCCGTCTGCAGAATGCCGACCCGGTACTGGGAGTAGACATGTCATCTACCGGTGAAGTAGGTTGCTTGGGAGACGACTTCGATGAAGCATTGCTGAATGCCTTGATTGCAACCGGCTACAAGATTCCGAAACAGTCCGTTCTGTTCTCTTCCGGTGCTACCAAGTCGAAAGTCGATTTGCTGGATGCCAGCCAGATGCTTCACCAGAAAGGATACAACATCTATGCTACAGCTGGTACGGCTGCCTTCCTGAACTCTCACGGCATTACCACTACTCCGGTGTTCTGGCCGGATGAACGTCCGAATGCAGAAAACAATGTGATGAAGATGATTGCGGAACATAAGTTCGACTTGATTGTCAACATCCCGAAAAACCACACCAAACGGGAACTGACCAACGGTTACCGCATCCGTCGTGGTGCCATCGACCACAACATTCCGTTGATTACCAACGCCCGTCTGGCCAAAGCGTTCATCGAAGCATTCTGCCACATGAACCAGAATGAAATCCAGATTAAGAGCTGGCAGGAATATAAATAAGGTATACCAAAGGTAGAAAATAAGAACGTCAAAGCGCTTGCAACAAAACGCTTTGACGTTTAGATTAAAACGCAAGTGCGTTTGAAGTAAAACGTCCTTGCGTTTAAGGGAAAACGCAAGGACGTTTTTTTCATATACCTTTTTCTTATTTCAAAGCGGCTTCAATATCAGCCATAAGTTCTTGAAACTCAGATTTTGTATAATCTATTGAAGCATGAATCAGTTTACCGTCTTTCCCGAACAGATACGCTCTGGGAATTGTCTGGTCGGCAAAAAGAGAGAAGACTTCCCGTTTAGGGTCCGGATAGAGTGGGAAACCGAACTTCTTCCGTTCATTGTATTTTTTCAGCTCTGCATCCGTATGCTCCCGACCGATAACTAACAGCTTGAAATCCTTGTTATCCTTGTATTTCGGCCACAAGGTCTTCTGAACCTCAGCCAGTTCTATCTGACAAGGACCGCACCACGTAGCAAACAAACTGACCAGCACTACCTTTCCTTTCAAATCGGCAGGTGTCACTTTACCATATATCTCCGAACTCAGGGTAATGGCAGGCATGGCATCACCCAAACTGATTTTTTCTTTCCCGGTGTCTTGTGCTGAAGCAGCCAGTACGCCCATCCAAATCAGACACAAAAGGCTCCAAATCCGTAAATTTTTCATTGTTCTTTCCTTTCTATAAAATGTTAAACCCTGACAAATATACCGTAAACCGCTGGAAAATCCGCCAAGGAGTCTATCTTTGTAAATAGTTTTAACGAAAAACAAGAGCGCGTATGATGACATTTATCTCGTGTGCCAAGACCATGACCGCACGTAGCAAAACTCCATATCCAGAAACCACTACCCCTCATTTTTTGAAAGAGGCCCGCGAAAACGCCTTGTATATGACTCAGTTTACCGCCGAAGAGCTGGCTCAGATGCTGAAAGTGAATCCGAAGTTAGCAGCCGAAAACTATCTGCGCTACCACGAGTTCCTTTCACCGGAGACTCCTGCCCTGCCGGCTCTTCTGTCCTACACAGGCATCGTGTTCAAGCGCATCTATCCGGCAGACTTTACCGCAGAAGATTTCCGGTATGCCCAGCAACATTTGTTGATTACCTCTTTCTTATACGGATTGCTCCGCCCGCTGGACAGTATTCAGAGTTACCGCTTGGAAGGCAGTGTACGCTTACCGGAACACGAGCGAAAAACCATGTTTGAATACTGGCGTCCTTTACTGACAGACTATTTCATTGATGCTATCCGGCAGCAAGGAGGCATTCTTGTCAACCTGGCCAGTGGTGAAATGAAAGATTTGTTCGACTGGGAAAAAGTCTGTCGGGAAGTACAGGTCGTTACGCCCGAGTTCTACACCCTGAAAAACAGGAAACCTACCACGGTAGTTATCTATGCCAAGATGTGCCGGGGCGAGATGACCCGTTTCATCCTGAAAAACCGGATAACACATCCGGAACAACTGAAAGAGTTTGAATGGGAAGGATTTTCCTATTGTAAGACATCTAGCAATAAAAACACATTTCGCTTCATATTGAAATAAGATAGAAATAGCTGTAATACCCAAGAAACACCTTCGTAAATGCAACTTAACTAGAATGCTGTAACCGTGTAATGTAAAGTTGTCAATTTTGCAGCAGAAAAAAGCAAATGAGACAATGAACAAAGCAAGAAGATGGATTAGCGCAGCACTCCTTATTTCATTCTTCACTGCCAACACATTTGCAGTAGAAGTAAATGTAAACATCAAAGGCTGCATCACAGATCAAAAATCAAAAGAACCATTAATTGGAGCTACCGTACAAATCGTTGGAAGTAGCATTGGAGCCGTTACTGATATAGACGGAAATTTCCAGCTTTCAGGAGTGGAAGATGGTATTTATGACATTGAAATTAAATACGTAGGCTATAAAACTGCTGTCAAAAGACAGGTGAAAATTGAAAACAATAAAATTACAACACTCGATTTTGAGATGGTTACCGATGACCACCTTTTATCGGATGTAATTGTAGTGGCCAAAGCTAACCGCGAATCTGAAAGCGTAACACTGCTGGAGCAAAAGCGATCAGTAGTAGCTGTACAAGCTGTAGGCGCCAAAGAATTATCCAGGAAAGGGGTAAGTGATGCACAAGGAGCTGTCACAAAAATTTCTGGTATCTCCAAACAAGAAGGCGTAAAGAATGTATTCGTTCGCGGATTAGGCGACCGCTATAATATCACCACCCTTAACCGCTACCCTATTCCTTCTGAAGATCCGGAATACAAAAATATTGCTTTAGACATTTTCTCGACTGATATAATCCAATCCGTCGAAGTAAACAAAGCGTTTTATGGCAACACATCCGCCGATGCATCTGGTGCGAATATCAATATTACCTCCAAAGAGCTGACAGGAGATGCCTGCTTGGACTTCAGCCTTTCTGGAGGTATCAATACCCAAACTATATCAGCCGATTTACAACAAGCCAGCGGAATCAATCTGTTTGGCTTTGCTAATACTACGCAACCCAGGGAAGATTTACAAAACTATTGTTTTAAAAATGCAATTGACCCTTCGTTGAAGAATGCAGCCGTCAACCAAAGCTATAGCATTTCAGGCGGAAAACGTTTTTACCTCAATGAGAATCCATTCTCATTCTTTGTAGTAGCCAGTCATAACCGAAACTATTCATTCTACGAAGAAGAAGTGAGAAACACCGTCACTACAGGCGACCTATCACAAGATATGACGGGCGAAATCTCCAACATCGAGACCAGCCAGATAGCTATGGCCAATCTGAACTATACTCACAACCAGAAACATCAGCTGGCCTATAACTTTATGATGGTACATGCTTCAAAAGCATCTGTAGGCGATTACCTCGGTATGGATGCTGACTATCAGTCCTCTGATACGTATGAAGGGTTCATGCGCCGCCAACAGACAAATGACAACTTGTTATTTGTAAATCAGCTTAACACACAATGGGATTTGGGTAAGAATTTCAAACTGGATGCCGGACTCTCCTATAATACCATCCAAGGCAATGAGCCGGACAGAAGAATCAATAATCTGGTAAAGACAAGCAAAGGCTATGTTCCCATGAAAGGAACAGGAGTACAGCAACGATATTTCTCTGAACTGGATGAAAAAGACCTGAATATCCGTGCCGGACTGACCTATAAAATTTATGATGGTTACGGTGACTTGTCCAACATACAGTTAGGTTACATGGGGCGCATTGTAGATGACAATTTCGAAGCGACAGAATACGATATGTCCGTCATCAAACAATCTGTATTCGATATTGAACACATTGCTCTTGCCGATTACTACAACCAGGAAAATCTGAAAAATGGTTTGTTCAAACTCGACCGTAATGTGGACGAATATGGTGTACAGAAAAACATTCATTCAGCGTATGCAGAAGCCACATATCAGCTTTCCTCACACTTCATTGCCAATGTCGGATTAAAATACGATGATGTTCACATAAATGTGGATTACAATGTAAACCGGGGAGGAACAAAAGGAGAAAATGAAATTGACAAATCTTATTTCTTACCCAGCCTCAATCTGCGCTACAATTTCAATGACAAACATGCGCTCCGTCTGGCAGCCAGCAAGACTTACACTCTCCCACAAGCTAAGGAAATATCTCCGTTCCGCTACATTAATGTAAGTTTCAATAGCCAGGGTAACCCCAACTTGAAACCTTCAGATAATTACAATGTAGATTTAAAGTGGGATTTCTATATTTCTCCAAGCGAACTATTCTCCATCACCGGATTCTATAAATATATTCAGAATCCAATCTCAAGAATTGAAATTGCCAGTGCCGGAGGATTTCTCTCTTATGAGAACATTGCTGACCATGCGACTGTAGCCGGTGTAGAAATGGAATTCAAAAAAGACCTGTTCAACCGCACACTTCAGGATAATGGTGTAAGCAAACTCAGTCTGGGTATCAATGGAGCCTACACATATACATACGCAAAAGTTCCTTTGGCAACTGACTCCAACGGCTCACAACTGGAAGGTGCCGCACCATGGATTGTAAATGCCGATTTAAGCTACTTATATAAAAAAGGACAAAAAAGCTTTACCAACACACTGGTAGCAAATTATTTCAGTGACCGTATCCATACCATCGGAACCGAAGGATATCAAGACATTGTTGAAAACGGAATCCCAACTTTGGACTTCATATCTTCTGCACAGTTGAACAAATATATTACAATAAGCCTGAAAGCACGTAACCTATTGAACTCCGCACACCAGCTAACTCGAAAAGGTAATGCAGACGGAAAGGAAGTGGTGTTGAGCAAATATAAAAAAGGAATAGACTTCAGTATCGGAGTATCTTGTAATTTCTAACAAAAACATTACATAAACCATAAAAAAGACGATCAATTTTTTTAATCAATCATTAATTATGAAAAAGGTATTTTTAACAGCAATGGCCTTTGCTGCCATGGTAAGCAGTGTTAGTTTCACTTCTTGTAGTAACGAAGAAGATGTACCAGGGCCAGGCACAGGTGGTGAAAAGATTGAACTAAATGGAACAGTTGAAGGTATCATGACATTGGATGCCAATAATGAATATATCCTGAATGGTACTCTGACTGTTGCTGACGGAGCAACATTAGAAATTCCTGCAGGAACAAAAATCAAGGCTGCAAAAGGATTTGGGAACTATATCATCGTAGCACAAGGTGGTAAAATCAATGCAAAAGGAACTGCGGACAAGCCTATTATCTTTACGGCTGACAACGAAGAAAACGCAACTACAGGATATTGGGGCGGTCTGATAATCAATGGTAAAGCACCTATTTCAGGAGCAGCCAATGGAGAAACAGGTTCGACAGAAGTAGACAACAACCTGAAATATGGTGGAACAGATGAAAACGATAATAGTGGTACTTTAGAATATGTACAACTGCTGTACACTGGTGCTCGTTCCAATGCAGACATCGAACATAATGGTCTGACATTGAATGGAGTCGGAAAAGGTACTACCATTAAAAATATTTACATCGCAGAAGGCGCAGATGATGCCATTGAATTTTTTGGAGGTACAGTAAATGTAGAAAATATTCTTGCTGTAAACTGCGATGATGATATGTTCGACTTTACACAAGGTTATAAAGGTACTTTGAGTAACTGCTACGGAGTATGGGAAGAAGGATTTACCAGCACAGAAGAAGACCCACGTGGGGTAGAAGCTGACGGAAACCTTGACGGGAAAGGTCCGGATCACCAGGGACAATCTGATTTTACCATCAAGAACATGACCATTGCAACTTATGCGACCGGACAAGAAATGGATGATGCCATTAAAGTACGTAGAGGTGCTACTGCACATATTGAGAATGCACTGGTTCTTGGAAATGGAAAAATCAAAGACTTTATTGACGTAACAGACTCTAAAGGAGCTGCTACAACAAACACTAGCATGAGTGTAACAAATCAAGTCAACACCGCATTTAGTGGAACAATAATTAACAATGGCGATGTAAACTACGAAAATATTAAGGTAGAAGCTGGCAACACAGGAGCAGACCAATCACTTTTCACTTGGACAGGATATAAATTCCCTAGTTCGGATGTGGTAATTTCAGAAGAAAACTTACCTACCAGCATTGATACTGAAGTTACATTAGATGCCAGCAAGCTTTACATTATTGAAGGGGCTGTCATTGTGAAAGATGGTGGTGTATTGAACATTCCAGCCGGCACTACATTAAAGGCAAGAAAAGGATTTGGAAACTATATCTTAGTAGACAGAGGGGGAAAAATCAATGCAGAGGGTACAGCTGAAAAACCTATTACATTTACCGCAGACACTGAATCTGCTACAGCCGGATACTGGGGCGGACTGATTATTAATGGTAAAGCTATAATCTCTGGCGCATCAGCAGGCAGTGAAGGTTCTACAGAAATTGACAACAACTACAAATACGGTGGTTCTGACAATGCAGACAATTCAGGTGTACTGAAATATGTGAAACTGCTCTACACAGGTGCCCGTTCCAATGCCGACATTGAGCATAACGGACTGACATTAAATGCCGTAGGAAACGGAACAACAATTGAAAATATTTATGTGGCAGATGGTGCTGACGATGCTATCGAATTCTTTGGAGGCTCTGTCAATGTAAAAGGATTATTGGCTGTCAACTGCGATGATGACATGTTCGACTTCACACAAGGATACTGCGGTACTTTGTCTGACTGCTATGGAAGATGGGAAGAAGGATTTACCAGCACAGAAGAAGACCCACGCGGTGTAGAAGCAGACGGTAATCTGGACGGAAAAGGTCCTGACCACACTCCTCAATCTAATTTCAAAATTGAAAACATGACTATTGAAAATCTATCTAAAGAAGCTGAAATGCAGGATGCCATCAAGATTCGCCGTGGTGCCAAAGCAACTATCGTCAATGCATTGGTTAAAGGATCTGGATTAGTCACAGACTTAGTAGACCTGAAGGACGGAAAAGGAAATGCTGATACCACTACAACTATCAGTGTCAGCAAGGAATTAAGTCAGGCGACTGCAAACGATGTAAATGGTACCGGAAATGTAACTGTTGCAAACGGTAATACCGGTGTTTCTACTGATACATTTGCATGGACAGGCTATAAATTCTAAACAAAGATTTATACACTAATACGTTTGATTTTATCTCCAGTTTCGTACAAGACATATACTCTGTACGAGGCTGGAGATTCTTTTTTATCCCAATTTTCCAATTTTCTAAAGTGTTTTTCCTATTTTTGTACAGACCAAAAAATAAATAAGATTATGTATCCTTTGAAATTCAAACCTATTTTAAAATCGACCCTTTGGGGAGGAGAACGTATTATTCCTTTCAAACAATTAGACTGTCAGCAGGAACAAGTGGGAGAAAGCTGGGAAATCTCAGACGTACCGGGCGACGAATCTGTAGTAGCAGAAGGTGCAGATGCCGGCAAGAATCTGACTCAGCTGATGGAAGAATATAAAGGAAAGCTGGTGGGAGAAGAAAACTACAAGCGATTCCAAGGCAAATTTCCTTTGCTTATCAAGTTTATTGACGCCAAGCAGGATTTGTCTATTCAGGTACACCCTGACGATGAACTGGCCATGAAGCGCCACCAGTCTATGGGTAAAACAGAAATGTGGTATATCATCGACAATACTGGCGGACAGGCACACTTGTATTCAGGTCTGAAAAAACAGATTACTCCGCAGGAATATGCCGACATGATTGAAAACAATACAATTTGTGATGCCCTCGACAAATATGACGTACAGCCGGGCGATGTATTCTTTTTACCGGCAGGACGTATCCACAGCATCGGAGCCGGATGTTTCCTGGCAGAAATACAGCAGACTTCCAACATCACGTACCGTATTTATGACTTCAACCGCAGAGACAAGAACGGTAACTTGCGTGAACTGCATACAGAACTTTCAAAAGATGCCATCGACTATACTGTATCTGATGATTATCGTACGCACTATGAACCGCGTAAAGACGAACCGGTGGAACTGGTAAGCTGTCCGTACTTCACCACTTCTGTTTACAACCTGACAGAAACCATGAACATGGACTACAGCGAACTGGATTCGTTTGTTATTTACATCTGCATGAAGGGAGCCTGCACCATTACTGACAACGAAGGCAACCGCATCAGCGTAAAAGCAGGTGAATCTGTATTGTTCCCGGCTACTACCCAGAACCTGGAAGTTGTACCGGAAGGAGAAGTCTCTTTCCTGGAAACTTACGTATAATCTGATTTGATTTATACTCATCGCTGAGTTCTTTTCTCTTGTCCTGTTTCAGGCAGAGAAAGGGACTTAGTCATTTTTTACAAAAGCATTAGGTGATACGCCCGTAATCTGGCGGAACACACGATTGAAATGGTTGGGAGTGGCAAAACCTACTTCGTATGCAATCTGTTGCATGGTCCTTCCCCCATCGGCAAAAAGCTCGATAGCCCGCATGATTCTCAGATTGTTCACATAATAGCTGAAACGTATGCCCGACTCATTGAACAAACGGCTCAGGTTGCGCACAGAGAATCCGAAATGGGCAGCCAGTTGCGGCATCTTCAAATTCTCATGCAAATGCTCCTGCAGATAGGCCAGAATAGGATGCAAACGTGCATCATTGGGAATGGCCAGCATCTTCAACAAAAAGCCCATATCCTGGCTGATGGAGGGCAGCAGTTTGAAAAAGCTGAGTGCAAAGGCATACAAATCGGGAGAATCAGCCTGTTCTATCTCCGTCCCCTTGGAAGCAATAAATTTCAAGTTCTCTGCAATAAAGGAGTTGGTGTGATAAATGGAGAATTCCTTCAAGGCAGTATCCTTGTCATCCGCATCCAGCGACAGATAGAAAATAACCAGTGACACCTGCCGATTCTTGCTGGATAATTCATGCTCCGTACAGCCGGGTATCCAGGCGATGTGCTTCTCTGGCACAAAATAGCTTGTGGAACCTATCTGTACATGCAACGTGCCGGAAAGGGTATAGATAATCTGGCACTTTTCATGTGCATGGCCCGGCAGTTTAATTTCTTCCCATCCGGTTTTCTTGATGCGGATGGTCTCCTTACTCGTCTGCTTTATCAGCGAGATATAGCTTTCCTGTTCCTGATTCATTCTCTGAGGATGGCTTAAAATGGTAATCTTTTTGCATAAACCGCAAATTCAGCCTAAAAATAATGGCTTAATTTTGCACAGCCAAATAAAATGGCTAAAGGTATTTTCAACACAAAAAGAATAATGGGTAAAAGATTAGTTTCAACTATTGGAGTTCTTTCCTTTTTTATTTACACGGCCGCCGCACAAGAACGGGTTCTTTCTATCGATGAATTGTTTCAACTGGCAGACCAGAACAGCAAAAGCATCCAGCTTCATTCACTGGCCATTGACGAAACGACACAGGCGGTAGAAGTGGCTAAAAATGCCAAACTTCCCTCCATCCGGGCACAGGTGGACCTCAACTATATTGGTGACGGTTGCATGACAGACCGGGATTTCAGTAACGGCATACATGCTGACATGCCGCATTTCGGTAATTCTTTTGTACTCAAGGCCTCACAGACTATCTACGCCGGAGGAAGTATCAATGCCAACATCCAGAAAGCGAAACTGCAACAGCAACTAGCACAACAGACTTATCAAAACAACCAGCAGGATTTGCGCTTCATGCTGTTGGGATATTATCTGGATTTGTTCCAACTGAGAAATCAACAGACGGTCTACGAAAAGGACATTGAGCAGACACATCTATTGGTAAAGGATATGCGGGCTGCCTATCAACAGGGTACGGCACTGAAGAGTGACATTACCCGTTATGAACTACAGTTACAGAATCTGCAATTAGGCCTGACTTCTACTATCAACAGGCTCAATGTCTTGAACCACAAGCTGACGACTACTATCGGACTGGACCCTTCGGTACATATTGTACCCGACTCCACAGCACTGTTCCGTATCAATGTGGACAAACAACAGGAAACGACCTGGATGGAAGCTTCTCAGGAATCTCCTGAACTCCAGCAGGCACACACGGAAATCAAGCTGACCCACAACCAGCAGAACTTGATTCGTTCGGAACGCAGACCTCACATCAGTCTGACAGCTACCAATGAATTTAACGGACCGATTCTAGTAGAAGTCCCGCCATTGAACAACAACTTCAACTACTGGTTTGCCGGAGTAGGTATCTCGTACAATCTGGATGCGTTGTTTAAGAGCAAGAAGAAACTGAAACAGGCACGGATAGCTACCTCAAAAGCAGAAAAAAACTACCAGCTGGTCAAAGAAGAAATAGAAAATAAAGTGCACGAAGCATACGTGAACCTGAATGAAGCGTACGTAAGACTGCAGACTCAGCAAAAAAGCGTACAGCTGGCACATGAAAACTTCCGCATCGTGCGGCAACGTTACCTGAACGGTCTGTCACTGATTACCGATATGCTGGATGCCAGCAACATGCAGCTGGACATGGAATTGCAGCTGGCCAACTATCAGATAGGTATATTGTATCAATATTACCTGCTGAAAAAAATTGCGGGAACACTTTAATGAATTTCATATTTACACAAAAACGAAAAAATATATGATGCGAAACAAAAAAAGAGCTATTTCTAATTTCTTTATACTGCTGGTCCTCGTAGCCGGTATCAGCTGGGTTTGCGGCAAATTTATCCATTTAGGTAGTGTGGAATATACAGACAATGCTCAGGTGAAGCAACACCTGACTCCTGTCAGCACACGGGTACAGGGCTTCATCAAGAAAATCTGTTTTGAGGAATACCAGACTGTAAAAAAAGGAGATACCCTGGCCATCATAGAAGATACGGAATACCGTCTGAAAGTGGCACAGGCCGAAGCCGACTATCGCAATGCACTGGCCGGAAAGAGTGCCATGCATACCACTATCAACACCACACAGAACAACATCCTCGTAACGGATGCAGCCATTGATGAGCAGCGTATTCGCCTGCAAAATGCACAGACGGATTACAAACGCTATCAGGAATTGCTGAAAGAAGAAGCCGTTACTCCTCAACAATTCGACCGGGTAAAAACGGATTACGAAGCTACACAGGCACGCTATGAACAGCTGTTACGCCAGAAACAATCGACTTTACTCCAGAAGCAGGAGCAAACCCAGCGATTGGAACAGAATGAATCGGCTATTAAACTGGCAGAGGCTGCACTCAACCTGGCCAAACTGAACCTCTCTTATACAGTGATTCTGGCTACTACAGACGGAGTGACCGGACGAAAAAACATTCATGAAGGAGAGTTAGTTCAGCCTGGACAAGCCTTGGTGACTTTGGTAGATGGTACGGAGAAATGGGTCATAGCCAACTACAAGGAAACTCAGACTACCGACATGAAGAGAAATCAGCTGGTGGAAGTAAGAGTAGATGCTATTCCTGATGTAAAATTTAAAGGGCGTATCGCTTCTATTTCGGATGCTACCGGAGCTTCCTATTCACTTATTCCACAAAATAACTCGGCGGGCAACTTCGTAAAGGTAAAACAGCGCATCCCAGTCCGTATCGAGTTTACGGAAAACAACCGCCCGGAAGATTTGCAACGCTTGAGAGCCGGAATGAATGTAGAATGTTACGTTAAACAGTAAACACGAAAATGGCTGAACCACGTCCTCAGATTCCTTACTTCAAAGAATTCCTGCCCACTCCGGTCTGCATCGTCCTGTCGCTCTTCTTTGCCATGGTCTTTCAGTTTAACGGAGGAGTTTTCCTGCCAGCTGCTACCCAGATGTCGAGTGCATTAGGATGTATCCAGGAAGATGTAACCATGGCAGCCTATGCCTCTTTCATCGGTATGACCGTTATATTTCCGATACTGTTCCGTCTGAAATCCCGGTTTACCACCCGGTCCATTTTCATGACGGTATGCCCGGTACTCATTCTCTGCAACCTGATTACCATGCATACAGAAAACATCTTTCTCATGATTTGTGTATGCTTCGTATCGGGATTCTTCCGCATGTGGGGCACCTTCGAGTGTTTCTCCAATACCCGCCTGAGCATTACACCTTCCGGAAATTTCTCGGTTTTCTATCCCGTTATCTATATCATCGTGCTTGAAAGTATACAGTTGTCCGGACTGGTCACCATGCACATCAACGACTGGGCCAACCGGCAATACATGCACTGGTTTGTCATCGGCATGCTGATGGTGGTATGGATTTGTGTCATGTGCCTGACACAGACTATCCGCCTAGGTAAAAAGATTCCCTTATATGGCATAGACTGGATAGGCCTCCTCTTATGGACAGCCATGCTGTTCGCGATTGTTTTTATCTGTATCTATGGAGACTTTTACGACTGGCTGGACAGCGTGCAGATTCGCTCCTGCATTGTAATAGCCGTAGTGTCCTTGTTGATAAACATCAACCGGATGACTTCCATACGGCATCCGTATATAGACCCGCAGGTATTCCGCTACAAGAAATTCCCCGTAGTGTTGTTCCTGTTCTTGATGCTCTGTCTGTTTCTCACCACCTCCTCCGTACTGCAGAATGCATTCATGACCTCCATCTTACAGTACGATACGCTAAATGCCATTTCATTGAACTGGTGTGTATTTGCAGGAATCCTGGCTGGAGCAGGTATCGTATTCTTCCGGCAAGCAGTATTAAAAAAAGGATATAAACTATTGATCTCTGTCGGATTTACACTGATAGTCATGTACCAGTATTACATGTATTTTCTGATATACCCCGATTTGAATATTGAAAGTTTGTATCTGCCCAACTTTTTAAAAGGCATCGGTCATGGAGTGCTTTATATTTCGCTAACCATTTATGTAGCGAAGCATATACCCTTCAAGCATTTCTTCCAGTCTTTGTGCGTACTCAGCTTCATTCGTACCAGCATTGCAACCCCTCTGGGAGCAGCCATATTGAACCGCTGGATGAAACACCTGCAACGCGATAACTGGGGGTTATTAAGTAGAGACATGGACAATCTGCACGAGTGGATGCCGGATGTATCAGTCATACAACTCTATAATGAAGTAAACACCCAGACCATGCTGACCAGCCTGAAAGAGTTGTTCGGCTGGGTATGTCTGTTAGGAACTGTTTTTCTTGTAATCGTGCTCAGCTACCGAATCTGGCGCGACCGCCACTTGGCAGCTCTCAAAATGCTGCATAGCCTGCCCGTAAAGAAACGGTACAGGCCATCCAGCGTACATAAAATCTCTAAGAATTAGAATTTATAGCCAGCAGTGAAGAAGAATGCCAAGTTGCGTGTCTTTGAATTGCTGGCTAATTTGCAGCATCCAAATTCTCCGTCAAGTCCTACCGTCCAGCGTTTAAAGTCGAGTGCCACACCAGCCATCACACCGGCATCAAAACGACGCAGCCCTGAGACGATTTCTCCTTCAATCTTTGATTCCCCAAAGGTATTATAAGAAACAGTCAAGTCATCAATGTCAATATTCCGCTTGCCGTTTACCCCATACGCCAGATAAGGACCTGCTGTGAACACCATATCAAAATTAGCGGCTGTACCTACATGAAAAGCAGCCAGCAAAGGCATCTCAAAATAGTTCTGGTTCACGTGCATATCCACCACATTCTTCGTATTAGCCCCTACATAATCCACGTCTATGCTTGCTCCTTTCGAAGCCCAGTATAATCCGGTCTGGAATGATACCAGTCCACTCAAAGGTACATCAATTCCTACTCCAACCTTCTGGTTAAACAATGGAGAAGAGTCTCCGGCATCCTTTCCCATCCAGGTACTCATACCCAGTCCAAGTTCCATACTCCAAGTTACTTTTGTCTGTGCGGCCATTGTCAAAGCTACGAACAAACCTGCCACTATGCATGCAATCTTTTTCATAAGCTCAAATAATAGATGAATTACACAAATTTAAAAAGATAAAGCGGAGAAACAAATAAAAAGGGAGCAAAAAAGAAGTTTTCACCTCTTTTTGCTCCCTATCTATTAATTATTCAATCGTTCTTATTAGAATTCGTACTCAATACCAATGGAAATATTTTCGCCATCCAAGCCGACGCCGAATCCATTTTCTTCTCCACGATAATAGTCGTCACGATAACCCGCAAAACCTACTTTAGTAATAAAGCTGAAATTATCATTCAATTTCACTGCCAATCCCGGTTTCACTCCGATTTCAAAACCATTTACTGAATCCACATGTTTCTCCTTGTAAGTCGAGAATCCAAATCCCATATCCAAGAACAAACGTACAATCTTGTTTTCATAGAAAGAGTAACGTGCATACGGAGCCAAAGCAAATGCATTCGTGCTTATTGCATCTTCACCATCATAACCTTTATGCGCATAAGCCAGTTCCACACCTACAGCCCATTTCTCACTCAAGTTATAACCTACATCCGGTGTGATAGAGAATGAAGTCTTATCTACATCATTATTTCTCCACAAACTGATACCACCACCTAAATAAATACCTTCCTGCGCACTGGCAGTGATGGCAGCCATTACAATTACTACGAGTAAAAATAATTTTCTCATAATCTTCTTTTTTTAGTTTTACAAATATATTAACAACTGAATACAGTTTTTTGTTCACTTTTATCCCTGTTTGTGTCTATTGGCTCTCCGGCGGCGATATTCCGCTTTCATCTTGGCAGAGCCAGAACCATGCAAACCCGTAATGTAAGTTTTCTTCTTAGCCTTGGTCTTTACTTTCTCTTCTTTCTTTTTTCCGTCAGAAGACTTCCCGCCTCTGAACACAATTCCTTCTGTCAATATCTTTTCAATATCCATATTCTTTCATTTTTTAGGAGATAATTTCACATGTTTTCCTGCTTTCGTACATACCAGCGTACGCTTCAATGGAACACGGGTAGACATATTAAATAATAATCCAGGACTAAAATGTTGTCCGTTGGCCCTGAGTTCAAAATGCAGATGCTCTGTCGTAGCACGTCCGGTACGCCCGGTCAATGCGATGACCTGGCCCGCCTTGACCGAATCACCCGGTGCAACAAAGTTTTTGGAATTATGACTGTACACAGTTTCCAGTCCATTAAAATGCCGCACCACAATCACCTTTCCATATCCACCGTAACTTTTGGCCATGCGTACCACACCGTCGAACACACAAAGAATGGAATCATTGGCCTTGGTCTTTATATCTGCTCCCGAATGTCCACCACGGCTTCCATAAGCAGAAATGACTTTTCCTCCGGGAAGTGGAAAACAGAACTGCGAATCGGCCAAACACTCTAAGTGTATCTCCACGCTATTTCCTTTTGAAAACAGTCCCGGTGTATGTACCCTGACATGGCTACGCTCCATGTGTGTAAATACTGTTTTCACAGGTTCATCAGCCTGCATATTTCCCATACAAAGGAACAACAGTCCAAGTATTACAATCAAGCGATTCATTTCACTCAAAATAAAGAAGTTCTACATCCTGGGCATCCGCAAATTCCTTCAACAGATTCACCATATAGTGTACGTCTTCCTCCAGACCTTCACTACCACTGTACGCATTCATGATGGCTAACAGATGAGTAGTTTCCGATGAAATCTTTGTCCGTTCATTATCACTTGTCGGTGTACCTACGCCTCCCACGGCATCTCGGTATACCGGCATTCCCTCAATATTCAATTCTCCACGCCCAATACCTTCGTAAGGCTCACCCGCCTTTCCGATACCTAATACCAGCTTGTCTCCTTGAATCTTATCCCGGTCAAAGCCACCGATGGAATGTCCACTATTGATGGACGCCAAGTTAATCAAATCGACCAGCGTATCTATCTGATAAAGAGAAAGTCCTCTTAACAAGCGGCGGCATAAAGCTTCTGAAGAAGGACGGTAACGGCTGGGATCTTTCCCACATTTCTTATAAGCCTGACGAGTAGCCTGAATGGCAGGCATCTCTTTGATAGAATCAATGGTATATTTCTGACGGTAAAGTTCCGTAAACTCACCGATACGTTTCCACAGTTCTTCACTATATGGAGAATTCTTTACCGTCGCAAATACAGCGGCTCCACGAAACTGCGGCCAAGCCTGCCGTAATTCCTCTGATACTTCAATATTCAAATCCATTTCGCTATTTTCTTAAATGGTTCTACATCCGCATAATCCCCGACAAAATACGTCCGGAACGAATGCCCAGCCGACGTGCCGAGAAGAAATCCGTATAATTTTGATAGGTACAAATCCCTGTTACTTCCACATTCTCCTTCTTTACTCCTTTAGACAGCAACTGTATCCGGTTGGCTTCCCAAAGGTCGAGGTGCCACTTTTCATCTCTGCGGGCGATGCAAGCCATATCAAACCCTGCTGCTTCAAAGGCTTCATACACCTCATCTCCCACTTCAAAAGCATTCAAAGAGATACCCGGCCCAATATAAGCCTGCACATCTTCTCCCTTCGTGCCATAAAGTGCCGCCATCTTGTCCAACGTCTTTTCCACGATGCGCTTCACTGTTCCCCGCCATCCGGCATGTATCGCCGCAATTACTTTCCGCCGGGTATCATAGCAAAGCACCGGGATACAATCCGCAGTAGAAATGCAAAGACAGACCTGGTCCATATCACTGACCAGTGCATCCACTCCTTCCAGTTGCTTCAATTGTTCTTCGGAAGAAAGCCGTAAAAAAGCCTCATCCACAACCTTCACCACCGTATCGTGCGTTTGATGAGGTATAACTAACATCCGGGGACGCACAGGTAACAACGAACACAGCAGTTCCCGGTTCCGTTCCACCTTATCCGGCGCATCACCACAATAATGATTGCAGTTAAACGAAGCATAATTCCCCTTACTACAACCACCATAACGTGTAGTAGAGAAACAAAAAATGTCGGTGTGCGGACTTTTCGGGCCGTACACCAACATTCTTTTATCATCAGTCAGATTATTCATTACTTTTGTGGTTCGTCCTCCCAGTCTTCCTCTTCGTACTCGTAGTCAAAGTCATCTTCCTCATCCACATCCTCATATTCATAGTCAAAGTCTTCGTCTTCGCCCATATCTTCCAGCTCCTTGCGAAGCTTGGTCATATCTTTCGGACGATGTACGATGGCTTCCCGACGTACTGCTTCCAACTGGTTACTGTCTTTATTCAGTTCGGCCCAAAGCAAGTCTTTCAACTGCTGGATACCCATTCCAGACACCGAAGAAATAAAGACATGAGGTATATCTTCAGGTAATGTAGGTTCCAGCATCTGCATCAGTTCCTCGTCCAGCATGTCACATTTCGTAATGGCCAACACCCGCTGCTTGTCCAGCATCTCCGGATTAAAGGTAGCCAGTTCGTTCAACAGAATCTCATACTCCTTACGTATGTCATCCGTATCACCCGGTACCATAAACAGCAGCAATGAGTTGCGCTCAATGTGACGCAAGAACCGCAGTCCCAGCCCCTTTCCTTCACTGGCTCCCTCAATGATACCCGGAATATCCGCCATCACGAAAGACTTTCCTTCATGATAAGACACAATTCCCAGGTTCGGTTCCAGCGTGGTAAAAGGATAATTGGCAATTTTCGGACGTGCGGCAGAAACCGAAGAAAGCAAAGTGGATTTTCCGGCATTCGGAAAACCTACCAGACCTACATCCGCCAATAATTTCAATTCCAAAATCACCGTCATCTCCTGCATCGGTTCACCCGGTTGGGCAAAACGGGGTGCCTGACGGGTCGCTGTACGGAAATGCCAGTTTCCCAATCCTCCGCGTCCGCCTTTCAGCAAGATGACTTCCTGTCCGTGCTCCGTTACGTCGCACACATATTCCCCTGTTTCGGCATTATATACTACCGTTCCACAAGGCACTTCAATGACTTTATCTGCCCCGTCCTTTCCGAAACTTTTGTTTTTCGAGCCGTTACCTCCATGTTCCGCAAACACATGACGGTCGTACTTCAGGTGCAGCAATGTCCAGTAATTGCGGTTTCCCCGCAAAATCACATGACCTCCTCTACCACCGTCGCCACCGTCCGGACCTCCGTTGGGCATATACTTCTCACGGCGCATGTGCACCGAGCCACGGCCTCCCTTTCCGGAGCGGCAGTAGATTTTTACATAATCAACAAAATTCGATTCAGCCATAAATTCAAGTTTAAGAACTGGCAGACCGTCACCGGCCCGCCAGTTTTTTATTATTTAAAGTTTATCAATAGCCGCGCAAATATCAGCGAAGATACCGTCCATAGTACCCAATCCCTGAATGTGGCAATATTTACCGTCGTTCTTGTACCAGTCAATCAACGGAGCAGTCTGAGAGTGGTATACTACCAGACGCTTCTTGATAGTTTCTTCATTGTCGTCAGCACGACCAGATTCCTGTCCACGTTTAATCAGACGAGTCATCAGTTCATCTTCAGGAACTTCCAGGTCAAGCATGATAGAAACTTCCTGTCCGCGTACCTTCAACATTTCTTTCAAAGCCTCAGCCTGAGCGATTGTACGAGGGAATCCATCGAAAATCACACCTTTGCTATCCTTGAAGCTGTCGAATACGCTAGCCAGAATATCAATCATCAACGCATCCGGAATCAACTGACCATTGTCGATATAACCTTTTGCTGTTTTACCCAGTTCCGTGCCGTTCTTGATTTCTGCACGCAATACATCTCCCGTAGAAATATGGTTCAAGCCATATTTTTCCACAATACGAGCACTCTGAGTTCCTTTACCTGAACCCGGAGCACCAAAAATTACAATATTCAACATGTTGTCTTATAATAAATAAAAAAATTACTCTATCACTGTATAGATATCGCGGTAGTTCCGTCCGAAGCCATCGTAATCCAGTCCGTAGCCCACGATAAAATCATTCGGAATATTCATCGCCACATAGTTTATATCCAAATCCACCTGCAACTTATCCGGTTTCACCAGCAGCGTAGCAATACGGATTTCTTTCGGATTGCGTGCTTTCAGGGTTTCCAGCAAACGCTGCATGGTCAGCCCCGTGTCCACAATATCCTCCACAATTACCACTGTACGTCCTGAAATGTCTTCATTCAGTCCTACCAGTTCTTTCACCTTTCCTGTAGAAGCCGTTCCCGCATACGAAGCCAGCTTCACAAAAGAAATCTCACATGGAATCGTCAGATGTTTCATCAAATCGGCCGTAAACATGAACGAGCCGTTCAACACACTCAAAAACAACGGATTTTCACCCTCCAAGCCATGATTGATTTCATTGGCCACACGTGCCACCTCCTTCAGGATATCCGCCTCTGGGATAAACGTTTTAAAACGCTTGTCTTTAATCTGAATCGTATCCATGTTATAATCTAGTTTTAGAAATTGTGCAAATTTACGGATTTTCCCTAAAACCTCCACACTTCCCCCTGAGTATTTAAAGATATTTTCAATAGAATATATATCCCATTCGAGGCTTTTTTCGTACTTTTACCGACAAAATAGCTATTTTATATATACAATGAAAATTTTAAGTTGTACACAACAAAAAGAGGCAGATGCATATACCATCGCCCACGAATCTATATTGTCAATCAACCTTATGGAAAAAGCTGCCGGTCTGCTGGCACAAGCTATCAGCGAGCGATATGACAAGTCACACCGTCTTGTCGTATTTGCCGGTCCGGGCAACAATGGGGGCGACGCACTGGCTGTAGCCCGCATCCTTTTCCTGAAAAATTATCCGGTAGAAGTCTATTTGTTCAACGTAAAAGGTACCCTTTCTGATGAATGCCTCACCAACATCCAGCGCCTGAAAGAAAGCGGATTTGCCAACTACACAGAAGTCAGCAACCAGTTCGACCCGCCTCATCTGGGCAGTCACGACGTAGTAATCGACGGTCTGTTCGGTTCTGGACTTCAAAAACCGTTGAGCGGAGGATTTGCAGCCGTAGTACAATACATCAATGCTTCTCCTGCCCAGGTGGTATCCATCGACATTCCTTCCGGACTGATGGGAGAAGACAATACCCATAACATCCGACAAAATATCATCAAGGCCGACCTGACCCTGAGCATCCAGATGCCCAAACTCTCCTTCCTCTTTGCCGAAAACGCAGATGTGGTAGGCGAATGGCAGTTGCTCGACATCGGTATAAGCCGTGAATTCATCGAATCAGCCAAGACGAACTATTACATCACCGAAGCCAGCGAAATGCGTGCGCTCATCAAGCCAAGAAAGAAATTTGCCCATAAAGGCATGTTCGGCCACGGCCTGCTGATAGCCGGTTCATACGGTATGGGAGGTGCCGCCCTGTTAGCTTCACGTGCCTGCCTGCGTTCGGGCATCGGACTACTCACCGTACACACCCCAGTATGCAACCATGACCTGCTACAGAGCAATGTGCCTGAAGCCATGGTGCAGGATGACGTACACGACCGCTGCTTTGCCGAAGCTGCCGACCTCGACAACTTCCAGGCCGTAGCCATCGGCCCGGGATTAGGACAGGAAGAAATCACGGTGCAGGCGCTGTTCGACCAGGTAAGCAACTGCTATATTCCTTTGGTTCTGGATGCAGATGCACTCAACATCTTCAGCAGCTACCGTAACTACCTGACCCGTATTCCTCGCCACAGCATTCTTACTCCACATATCAAGGAACTGGAACGCATCATCGGACGCTGCAGCAACAGCTACGAGCGTTTGTCAAAGGCGAAAGAACTGGCGGCCCACCTGCAATGCTACATCGTACTGAAAGGAGCATGGACGGCTGTCATTACCCCTGACGGAGTAACTTACTTCAACCCTACAGGCAATCCGGGTATGGCCACTGCCGGAAGTGGCGACGTTCTTACCGGTGTCATCCTGTCACTGCTCTCACAAGGCTACACACACGAAGAAGCCTGCCGCTTAGGCGTCTATGTACACGGTCTGGCCGGTGACATCGCCTGCCAGCAAAAGGGAGTAATCGGTATGACCTCCGGTGACATTGCAGACGCATTGCCGGCCGCATGGAAACAACTAATGGAAACTAAATGACAGACAATATGAAAAAAGGAATCATTGCATTGGGACTGCTGGCCTCTCTGAGTGCCTACTCCCAAGAAAGCTATGTGCCACAGGCAGGCGAGGGCATCGTGTACTTCCTGCCTAAGACCAAAGTAGCCATTGACATCATTGCCACCAAGGTAGACTACCAGCCGGGCGATTTCAGCCTGTACGCCAGCCGCTACCTGCGTCTGAACAATATCAGTTCACAGCCTGAAAGCCATTGGGAAATCAAGGATATTCAAGTCCGCCTTGTAGGAGTGCCCGACTCTACGAAAGCCTACATCATGAAGTTGAAAGATAAGAGTATGGCATCCAATGTAGAACTGACCGACAAAGGGATTGTAAAAGCCATCAATACGACCTCTACCGAAAAAGAATCTCTCCCTGACTACAAGTTAGAGAAGCCACAGTCCCATGAGAATGCCCGCAAATACATGACAGAAGACATCCTCATGGCTGGTTCCAGCGCAAAAATGGCAGAACTGACCGCCCGCGAAATCTATAACATACGCGACAGCAAGAACACCATCCTGCGCGGTCAGGCAGAAACCATGCCAAAGGACGGAGCTTCTCTTCAACTGGTTATTGACCAGCTGAACAAACAAGAAAAAGCGTTGATGCAAGCATTTACCGGTACGACCGACCGCACAGATAAAGTCTTTACAATATTGGTAGAACCCGGCAGTGATACACAAGAACAGGTTGCCGCTCGTTTCTCCACCCAGTTAGGAGTACTTCCGACCAACAATCTGGCTGGTGACCCGATTTATGTTTCCATCCGCAACACTTCTACCCTTCCCATACCGGAAGAAGATAAGAAAAAGAAAAAAGCAGATGGTGCCATCTACAATGTACCGGGTAAAGGAAATGTTACTGTAACTTATCAGGGTAAAAAACTTTTCAACGACGAAATGGCATTTACCCAGTTTGGTTACACCGAAGTACTGGTAGACGGCTTGTTCGACAAGAAAGTAAACACCCGCGTGATTTTCAATTCCACCACCGGTGGTATTTTAAAGATTGACAAAGACTAAAATATTGAATTTATAAAAATAAAAAAAGGTCGTTCCTCACTCATTGGAAGAACGACCTTTTATATTTTCAGTATTTAGCCTTATTTCTGTTTCACCAGTTTCATATACACAGGAAGTCCGTTTCGCAACAAACAAGACACTTCCGTATTTCCATTCTCCATTGTTTTTAAGAACACACCTGGTACATTTCCATCCATCTGCCAGATACCTTTCAGTTCAATAAATGCAGGGGTAGGAATCTCCTTCCAGTTCTTCTTGTCCAGCATTTTAGGACGCAAGTTCGGATTGGCCATACCCAACGACAGACTACCATCCGTATTCTTTTGTTCTATCAGCAACAGTTCCGTAGCCGAAGAAACTACCTCACCTGCTGTCAATCCCTTCGTAGGAGTAAAAAATGAATAAGCCAGCACATTCTTCGGTGCATATTTAATGATGTGCAAGGAATCCTGCATTTCCACTACCGAGAATAATTCTCCTTTTGTCTGACGGTCGGCCACATCCTTCATCTTAGCTTCATCCGCTGCCGGAACTACAACAAAAGAATAAGACTTCTTCTCCGGTTTCACCCCGTGGTTCATATATGCTTTTGCCACCACTTCTTTAGCCGGTTTACCAGCCATACCTACAGAAGAAGGCGTCTCCTGTTCGTCATAAATCACCGTAAGTTCATCGTGACCTGCCGGAACAAAGAAACCGGTTGAAACAGGATTAATCATCGTCACAGGTTCTGAAGAAGCATAATTCTGGCGATTTCCCTTCGTTACCTCCTGGCCGTTCACAGTCAACTTATTGTACTGCTTACTTACTACCGACTGGAATAAGTTCGTAGCCGTAATCATGTTGTCCGCATAATCACCCTTTGCAGAAATACCATTTCCAATACTGAACAACATACCGTCAATAGCCAACACCGACTTACAGAAAGTCAAATTGGTAGGAGTAAATCGCTGGCTTCCCCAACGGTCATCCTGATCAAAAGCAGTAGCAAAGAGTCCGTAATCCTTCATCGATACAGCCCCGGCAAAATTGCTCTTTCTGGCCTTCTGGTCAAAACGATCCTTATCGTTCTTATAAGGCATCATTTCCGCCCAGTTGGTATAATGTACTGTCGTACTTCCCGGCATCATATTCCAGTCCCATCCGGCACCCTTGTTCTCATTGTTAGAAGGATAACCTGTAGGAACCAGTCCCCCATCGTACAGAATTTCCAGTGTACCGTGACTCTGGTAACGTCCGAAACGATTGGTCTTGTTATAAATTTCACTTCCCCACAACATAGCCGTAGGCGACTTCATCACAGCCACCCATCCCGGCTGGCGATACACTCCTGCCGAGCTGTAGTTATACTGATAGAATCCGTTGGCATCAGCAGCCGGTACCGGATACTTATCCGTCTTAAAGAAGTAATTATAATAAGCAGCCAGTTCCTTATCTAAATCCGTACCTGTGGCATCCGCTCCAATCTCAATCAACTGTTCAAACAGTTTCTGCGTAAAGGGCACCTCAATACTATAGAAAGGATGGCGCCCTGCCATACTGTTGGCATAAATCCGGTTCTTATCACCTTCTGCACGCACAGCAGTCATGTAAATCGTTACGACAGCCTTTTTCAGTCTTTCGTACGACTTAGGGTCAATCTTGAATGAAGTCCCCTTGAAACGATAGAAGTATTCCACCCACGTTTTGTAAGAATACATGTATCCGTTATAGTGCGCATTGTGGTGGAAACCTGTACCGTCCGGCTTCAAGATGTCCTTATTGCCCACATTATAGCGCGTACATACCCGCAGGAAGCCGGAGAGTAACTGCAAGTCCTGCACAGCCTGCTGGTCGTTCGGGTTAGCCAGTGCCAGATTAAACACGTATGGCACAATATTGAAAATATAGTCCGAACTAATCCAGTTCAGGATGGCCTTATCTCCTTGACGAATCACGTCCACTTCCAGTAATTTCTGTACGGCGGCAATCATTTTAGCCTTACGTACCTCATCACATACCGGAATGGCACTCATCAAATCAGTAGGAATCTTTCGTACATCACTATAGTTGCTATATACCAGCTTAGGCATACGAAGGAAAAAATTGTGTGTAAACAGATAATCCAGATATAAATCCAAATCGCCTTTGGCTGATTTACCGTATTTCTGCACTCCGTATGACAACGCACGTACCGTTTTTGCCACATCTCTCAGATGCTGGTTCATCACTTTCTCACCCCATAAATCTGCTCCTGTCACGGTATAATCTCCCGTACGCTGCAGCATCAGCATCTTTAGCCCCATCTGGGCAGCCTTCAGCTCACTCTCAGAAGCCTTCGGTTCCGGAAACTTATATTTCTTACGGAACTCTGCAAGTTCTTTCAGCTTCGTTGCGTCCGCATCCTGATTCACCGTCTGCTGTACTGCCGCATCTGTCGTCATGTTACCGGCTGCATGCACAGCCGGAGTACACATTCCACACAAAAAAAGTAAATAAAGGTTTCGCGTTAAGTTCATGATATTTAAAGTTTATAATTATTTCAAAGCCTTCAACCAAACTGGAACACTACCCAAACGGCGTTCCAATTGTGCCTCATAAAGCGACTGAGGTTCTACCGGCATGCCATTACTTTCATCCAGCTTCACCTGCTCTTGTACAAACTTGACAGGATCACCATGGAATCCTACAATAACCGGCGGTAAAATTTTCCAATATTTCCAACCCGTACGCCACCAGTCAAACTCCCCATTCGCCGGCAGTGTACCATTGCCATTCAGTTTTGTATTCGTAGAGAACATATTCCAGATGGTCAGGTCATTCAAATGATTCGGCACTTGATTGGCGTCTCCGCCCTGTCTGGACTGTACAAAACCACCTGTACAATTATCTATCAGCGTAGCGCGAGGCTGAGTAGCATGCGATTCAAAGCAAGCATCATCTCCCCACGTAACCTTCCAGATAACAGCCCCCATGCAGGGTTTTGATACACCGCAGGCATGATACTGCCCGGTATTACTCTGGAACGTAGGATATTCATCCGCCAGCGGACCGTCCGTACAATCACGCACCGCACCGATAAATACCCGGCTGGAACCTTGGGAACGGATAGCTGCATGACCGCGATTTCCGGTAATATTAATCTTATAGGCAGAAAAGTTCGCACTCGAAATAATTGAGGCTGCCTCGCTCACATTCTCAAAATTCACACGCCGCATCCATGAATTGACAACGCGCATAAAAGCAATCGGTTTGTAAGCCCCATCATCAATCCAACTACGATGATGTTGAAAATCATCTACCGCATGCCCCACAAATGTCAAATCTTCTACTCCCACATTCTCATAATAAGAATATTTACGCAGCTTCCAGTTCCATTGTGCATCCACCTCATGCATAATCGGTTCTTTAAAGGTAATTTCATCCCCGCTGATGTTCACAATCTGATGATAATCCTCCACCTGCACTCCTTCTGTCGAGATATTGGTCATCGTCGATTCCCAGGCATACGGCAGCAGTTCCTGTTTCACCAGTTCCGGACTATTATCGTGCAAATACAGACACACCCATTCACCGACTTTAAAATTCGATGCCCCGGCCACTTTTACCTTAAAGGTACCTTTCCCGGCATTTCCCGTCACTTCATATTCAGCTCCCAGCCATGCATTATGCTTGATGTTAATCATCACCGGAGAAGAATACATCACCTCCGTATCGGTTGGCAAATTCGGAGTATCCATTTTAATGAACGTTTTGTCGGGCCCGTCTCCCTTTATTACAAAGTTTCCACCATAGATAATGATAGACGAGCTCGTATTATTCCCTTTTCCATCGTACGCGGGGTTTTCAACACCTTGTGTCAGTGTATTATCCTCCTCATTATGCAGCACATATTCTCCTGCCGGAAAGTAGAACACCACTCTTGCATTGGCATTTGAATACGATTTGCTTTCGTCGTCAATGCGTACCAACTTTTTTTCTTTCAGCAATTTCAAAAATGCCTCCCGTGCAGTCAAATCGGGATGAGCATCCATATATTCCTTTACATTAATCGTTTCATATCCTAATGCAAATCCATCAGGAGCTTCCACCTCCCCATGTTTGTAACCGGCATAAGAAAAATCCAGTAATACATTATCGGCCGAACCTGCCACAAATTTGTTCCAGGCATCCGTGGTACCTTTTCCCTGCACTTGTGTACTAATTTTCTTCTCTCCACAACGCAAAGATATAGTCAATGTTCCCGCATCCTCATCCGTCGAACATCCGGCAAAAGGAGAAAAAGCTGCAGCCGGCTCCTTTTCTACATCCCATACCTGACGGGTACCTATTTGCATCCATTGAGAACCGTTATAAGAAACTTCCCAGAAGTTTTTTTCTCCCACCCGGAACTGAGGAGTAAAAGTTCCTTTCCCTGCCGAACTTAAAGCTGCCGCCAACTGTCCGTCTGCAGTGGTCAGGTTTTTGGTTTTTCCATCCAGTTCACACACCCAATAACCATCTGCATCAATACCCACTAATGGGACGGAGTTCTTCTTTACCTGTTCCTCCTCTGCATACACGGTGAGCACATGTCCGTTATCCAATTCTACCAGATAACGTCCGTTGCTTTCTTTCATACAAGTAAGTACCTTCACTTTTCCCTCAGCAATCTGCTGCATATCAGCCACATCACGGTTCATCTGAACAATTACATCACTCACTGTCGGTGTATTATCTCCTTCCGTGCTTCCGTTACCTTCATTACCTTCCTCACCTGCCGGATTTTCATCCGTACATGCACATACCATCCCTATCGCCATTATCGCCCAGAAAAGCAACAATCTGCCAGTCAAGAATCTTAAACAAGTTTTTTTCATTCAAATCCAGTTCTTATTATTTTCTTACACTGTATAGCAAAACTACCCCGTAATAGCAATGCATCTACTACGGGGCAGTATTTCCCATATTATGATTATTTCAAGGCTTTCAGCCAAGCCGGTACATATCCCAAACGTTTCTGAAGCTGTGCCTCATACAATGACTCCGGAGTAACCTTTGTCCCCGTACTTTCCTCGTATGTCAGCTGACCTTCTTCTTGTGAGAAAGTAACTGCTTGTCCATGTGTTCCAACCACAATAGGAGGATATATTTTCCACCAAACATTTCCGGCATCCCACCATTTAAAGTCAGAAGCAAAGTTAATACCCTTCTCATCAATTGTACCCGTCACCTCCAAATTCCACAAAGTAAGATCTGACAAATGGTTGGGAGCTTCCGTGTCTGCTCCACCGGCATGATAGCGTACCAATCCCCCCCGACAATTATCAAACAACGTAGCACGAGGCTGAGTGGCATGCGATTCAAAGCAGGCATCCTGTCCCCAGTTACAATTCCACACTACGGTTCCCATACTTGGTTTGGAAACCCCGCAACCGTGCCATTGCCCATGACCTCGTGTGTCAAAACTTTCGTCACTCACCTTGCCAATAAACACACGGCTGGAACCTTGTGCACGCACAGCAGAGTGTCCGCGATTACCCGTAATCGAAATATTATAAGCCGAACAGTTGGCCGACTCTCCAAAAGTAACAGCCTCACTGACACTTTCAAAGCTTACATTGCGTACCCAGGAATTTACCACACGGCTCAACTGCAAAGGCATATAACCGCTATCATAAAGCCATGCATCAGGGGCATCCGGATCATTGTCCCCATGATGATAATAAGGAGTAATAGCTTTCCCGACAAACGATAAGTCTTCCACACCCACATTTTCAAAATATTTATAATCACGTATTACCCATCCACCATCATAATCATTATAAGCGATATCCACTTCATGCATAATCGGCTCATAGAAAGTCACCACATTACCATCAATAGACTTAATCTGATGGAATTCCATGACATTTACACCTTTCCCGTTCTCATTTGTTCCAGTAAGCCCTGGCTGTTGTGCCACCGACCATTTTGTTGTCATCTGACTATATATAGGTCCCACCTCTTTCTTTAGAAGTTCATCATTTCCGCTTCGCAAACGAAGCTGTACCCATTTGCCGACCGACAATTCATTGACCGACCCAACCTTTACACTGAAACTGCCCTTAGCCGCATTTTCCACCACAGTTGCCAGAATCTTAGAGTTATTAATATTCGCCGGACTATTGGTATGTTTAATAGTCAGCAATGGAGCGGTAGTCGATTCGTCTGTTCCAATAGGATTGTTCATCAGCAGGCGTGTCTTGCCAGCTCCGGCACCTTTTATTACAAAATTTCCTCCGTAAATTTCAGGGAATTTATCTGTAACACCTTTCGGTTGCAAATCATAATCATCCGCAGGGAAATAGATTACAATTTTTGCAGTAGCATTTGTCGCATTCTGGTTAGAAACACGCACCAGCTTATTTTCATCCAAGATTTTGATTAAAGCTTCACGTGCCGACAAATTATCTTTCTCCATACGTTCTTTCACGTTTATCACCTTGTATCCCCAGGCGAATCCATCCAATGGAGCACTTTCTCCGTGATTATATCCTGCATACGAATAATCCAGCAATACATTATCTTCACTCTTCATAAAGAACTTCTTCCATGCCTGAGCCGATGAAGAAACCGTAGCATCTATTGAAAGAACCATTTCACCTCCAGATAAAGCCAGTGACAATGTTCCATCTTCATTTTCCGTGACGGATTTAAACAAAGAATAGCTGGCCGCCGTTTTTCCTTCCAGTGAAGGAGCCGGAGTGTCCGACAGTTTTTTCCAATGCGCTCCGTTCAGAGACATCTGCCAACAGCCGTCTTCCCCTAAGGCCAGTTGAGGGGTAAATGTACCCTTACCTAAACTCTTACGTGCCGGAACGGGATTACCGGAAAGGTCTGTCAATGTCTGTTTTTCACCTCCCAGCTGATATTCCCAATATCCATCCGCATTAATCGCAAAAGCTGGGATATCAGTATCGGTTTCTGCCTGTAAAGCCGCATTTACAATTTTCCCGTCACTTAACTCCAACGTATAGTTATGTTGTTCATCCGAAGTATAATCCACTACTTCCACCTCGCCATCCACCATCAGCTGAAGAGCTGCAATGTCTGAATTATACTGCGCTAATTGTTCTGCCAGTTCAGCCGGCTGTTTCGGTATCTCTGTCGGAGCTGGAGGGTTCACGGTTTCCTCGTCCGAACATGCTGTGATTGCAAATAAACAGCAACAGAACAATGCATTCTTCCAAAATCGCAAGTTCATAGTATTATCTGTTTAAATGTATCCGCCATCCGATGCTGTATCGGATGGCGGAAAACTGTTTTTCTATTTTTATTATTCTATGGTTGCACCATAGCCTTGATATTCTGGTTTTAAGACATACGTACCTGTTGACTTATCCAAAGACTCAAAAGGAGAAGCATCCAACTTCTGAATCTTTTCTGCATTTTCCAAAGGAGGAGTATCTCCTTGCCACAGGTTCAAATAAAAATCACCTATAATATAGCCAATATTATCAGCTACTTCTCCATCTGTAGCTTGCAATGAAGCTGAAGAATTTCCTCTTTTGCGGAACACCGTCACATTATTATTATTATCTGCATAAATAATATTATTCTTCACAATCATCGTAGAAATATCCCCATTTACAATACCATATCCTGCATAATGCATATTAAGGAATGTGGTATTACGCAATACCAATGATCCAATACCTGCATTCGTGGTATTACCATTATTCACTCCAAATAATTTAAATGTTGACGCATTATTCCCATAGAAAATAGTATTTTCAACAGATATTGAATTGAAATTTACAAAATTGTCTTTTCCAACACTTATTATATTATACTCTGTCGACTTATCTATTTTTATTTTAGATTTATGGAGGGTGAAGCTATTTATAGCAACAGCTGTCGATGCATAACAAAATGCATTTTGAGTAGCAGTAGACGGTACTTCAAGATTACACCCATCAAACGCCACATACGGAGCATTATTAGTATTTATTGTCAAGAAACGATAGGTTGCATTCTCATTCAATTTTAAAGCTACATTCTTACAAATAAGACTCGTTCCATTCAATGTAATTGTGTTCGTACATGTCACAACCGGCTTTTCCCCTGTAGGAGAATCATTAATTAAAACCTTGTTCTTATTTTGGGAATTCTTATATGTTACGTTCAATCCAGCTCCAATAAAATAAAGTCCATCTTCAGCAATTTCAGCATTATCGTCAGAAATGAGGCTTACTTTCAAATCTACTTCCTCTTTATTAATAAGGACCTTATCATCCGCACTTCCCTTCTTTATTGTCACATCATTCACAACAATTTCAGCGCCTGCCAGAAATTCCTGATACCAGCTTGTGATTACTTTCTTAGAACGTACCTTAATCTGGTCAATTGCCCAATACACTCCTTTATTTACCTGCAAAGTAATGATACCTTCCGCTCCATCTTGATTCGGAGGGGTAACAGACAAAGTCGTCGGATTCGAATTATCTATTGATGCAGTTACAGTCCAACCTTCCGGTGCACTTATCAACACCGCTTCTCCTTTCAAATCGATAGGAGTAGTCGCTCCTGTATTAGTAGTCGGTACAATCCAAAATCCATCTTCCAAAGCAGGTTCTGTAATGGCACATGCCAGACCCGAAACGATAGGAATTTCATATTTCGTACCACTACCCGTTAAAGTAATTTCGAATTTATCTCCTGTCGCATTAGGGACAGCCGATGCAATCGGACCAGCTACAGAAGAACTTCCACTTGCAGAAGCATATACACGAGTTCCTTGCTGGCTCTTTACTTCTTCCCAAGTCAGCTCGCCGTCATAGCTTACTTCCCAGTAGTATTTTCCTTCCGACTCCATGGTCAGACGGAACTGAGGAGTAACCCCCGGTACACCATCTACAGCCACTGCACGGTGTTCCGTTTCCACACCGCCAATCACCCAATTACCGTCAGTAGAAATACTCACTTCCTGATACACATCCGTAGCTCCTATTTCCCCCTGAGTCAGCGTGATTGTATTTCCATCACTTAGCGTCAAAGTATAGCTTCCATCCTCATTTTCTGTATAACATTGGATGGTCTTGTTCCCGTCCAAAGCCACACGTATCATGTTCATGCTTTCATTCAACCGATCGACCTTTGCTTCCATGGCAGTTACACGATCTTTCAAGGCATCAATGTCTCTTTCCAGATCATCGGTCTTACATGCTCCCAATGATAGTACCATCAGGGCCACACCTATATATTTATAGATTTTCATAATGTACATCTTGTTTTGTTAACCTATTGTTCATACTCTTAACGAACTGTCACGTTTACCGTAACCAGCTTACAGTAGCCTTCCGCTGAGAAGACTTTCAGATACAACGTATAAGAACCTGAAAGGCCAGCTGGAGCTGTCACTTTCAAATTCGTTTCAGTCACTTCCACCTGCAACGGAGTTGATTCAATTACAATCTCCTTTACATTGGTCTGCTGAATAGCAACTGAAACAGATTGCCCAGCCTGGACAGACAAATCATACCCATCCGTCAAGGTCAAACCAAAAGAATCTTCAACTCCCACAGGAACCGTTACTGATTCTCCCGTAGAAGCCACTACAAATGTCATTGACTTGCCATCCTCACTAACCGTTACAGACTGAAAAATACTAGGTAACATCATGTCCGGACTTGCTATAGGAGTAGTTCCTCCAATACGTTCCCAAGTGGCACCTCCATCCATAGAAACCTGCCAGTAACCTTCTGCATCGACACTAATCTGAGGAGTTACCCCATTTTTCCCATCTACCGGCCACGCAGTAATTGAATTTCCAGCATCATCTGTCAGGACATAGTCCGCACCGTCCTGCGTGTAATGCCACGTGCCATCATCTGCAATATACATTTGCGGCATTTCGTTATCCGGATTTCCGCTGTAAACCGTCACAGCCGTTCCATCGCTCAAAGTGAGTACATAATTTCCGGTCTTTTCATCACGACTATAGTCTTTGATGTAAACCTGCCCCAAAACCATGTCCTGATAAGCAACAATCTGCTTGTTATAAGCATCTATCTGTGCATCCAATGCATCCAGACGCGAATTCAGGTCGTTAATGTCATTGCGAATTTCATCACGGTCATCGCACGATGAGAACGCGATAAAAGACAGACATGTAATAAATAGATATAGTAATTTTTTCATGATATTAAAAATTTAGCGTTGTTGTGCACCATAATTTGCATATTCTGCAGTCGGGATAAATACTCCATTCTCCAAATCAAATGTAGCTCCAGCACTTACATCAAATGGATCGGAAGAGGCTGCTTCTACTTTTGTCTGAGTATAGCCACTCGGAATAGTACCATTCCAATAATTAGTTGGAATATCCTTGCCCTTATCAAATTTTAGAAGATTCTCAAAAGTAACTACTGAAGGGGTCGCCGAATGTACATTCAGTAAATACGAGGTCTTTGCTTTTTCATCATTAGTATTACTCCACAACAAAAGATTACGGAATATAACTGTACCTCTTATGTTGCCACGTATCATAGGTTGGGAACCACAAAGGAAATTAATAAACGTATTATTTTCTATTGTGATAGCATTTTTTTCACTGTAAATTCCATCAGTACCATCAGTTGTTAAAACCAGAATGTTACCATTAATTGAATAATCATTAGTCATCGTTGAGTAAAATACATTATTTATTATGGAAACATCTGCGCTCAAATTTCGATTATAAACAACTTTATTCTCACCGCTTCCAGTCGAGCCTGACAAATTAAACAATCGAGAAGCAGCATATGCTGTTGTTTGGTTAAATGCAAAACGATTTCCTTTCAAATATATATTATCAATTGAATTATCATCGCCCAAAAATGCATTTAAGAAATTTCCACCTGAAGCGATTGGTACTTTACAACCATCCAGAATCAAATTATTCAATATAATGCCTGAAGCATTTATCTGCATAAATGGAGATATTGCGTTCTTAAATATCACATTTTGAGCAATAAATTCACCCGCTGTTCCTGTAGCATTAAACAAATTTGTATTATCAACAACAACCGGTTCACCCTTCGGATTATCTGAAATTAATACCAATTTATTAAAGTCAGTTGAAGAGATAACAGCTTCCACACCCTGAGGAATAAAATAAACGCCATCCGCAGAGATTGTTGCGGCATCAGTTGAAAGCAGTTTTCCATCCGAGTAAGTCGCCTTATTTATAGTCACATTACCCACAGTAATGTCACCTCCCTGATTATACACCTGATTGAAATAGCTGGTCACAGCTTCCCGAACCTTCACCTTTGCTACAGCCCAGTACATTCCTTTATTCACCTGTACCACCACTTCATCCGTATTATTGGCAGTAGCACGACTTTTCAAGCCAGCAGAAGCAGTTGCTGACTTTTTCACTGTCAAAGTAGCTTTACCGTCAGTCAAAGTTTCAGAAATGCTAGCTTCCCATCCGTGAGGAGCAATCACAAACCAATGGTCACCTTTTATCTCTACTTCGGCAGAAGCTCCATCTGCACCAATTTCCCAATAACCATCCGCCATATCTTTTTCCGGTACATTGATCACGCATGACAGGTCTGAGATGATAGGAATGCGAACTTCATTTGTAGGATCTTGCCCGTCACCATTTGTATAATAGGTCAGCACAAACTCATTTTCCTCTACCTTTGCATCCTTAAAAAGGTTATCCTTGGCTAATTCACCACCAGCTTCAGTTACATACACTTTATTACCTTCTGCATCAGTTACATTCTGCCAAGGCTCAGAGTCGCCAAATCTTACTTGCCAATAATACTGCCGTGTAGAATTATCCAATGCAATGTTAAATTCAGGCTTATCTCCATCAACACTACTATCAGCACCCACTGCATTATAAGGAGTATCACTGCCATTCAGCATCCACTTGCCCGTTTCCGGATTAACCCCCAGCTGAGGAGTCGTAACCGTACCTTTTGAACCAATTGCAAGTGTCAATACATTCCCGTCATTAAACTTGGCAGTAAAAGTAGTTCCATCATTTACCAATACCTCAGAAATAGAATAAGCCGGAACTTCGGTAAAAGTACCGTCACCATTATCTATCGTCTGACAAACCAATACTTTAGAGAAGAATGCAATATTCTCATTCAGTAATTTTACTTGTTCTTCAAGCAGAGTCACTCTATCCTTGAGAGCATTCACATCGTCCTTCAAATCCTCCTGCTTACAACCCGTCACAGCCAATACCATGAGAGCCAAAAGGATATATGATTTTATGTATTTCATAACGTAATTCATAATTTAAAGTTAATCTGTCACATTGACAACCACAGTATATACCTGTGAATCGTCATGCTTATAGTTCGCATTTGTAATCAAGAAAGTTGCTCTGTAAGTACCCACATTTTCATAGGTATAGCTATATGAACGAATGTCTTGCGACAAGTTCTTGATGCTTACCCCCTGATCAGGTTCACATGAGGTAATCTTAATAGGGTCAGACACCAGCCAGGCAGTTTTCCACGAATAAGCACTTCCCGTACTGTGAATATAGAATCCTCCATTTGCCACATTGTTCATGTTCCACATCCCTGAAACATTTGCTGTTACTGTGCCATACGCTAAATCATCAGGTAAATAGCTTGAAACGCTAGTCCAATCGTTACCTTTATATCCCTTATCATCGTCTTTAATTGACTGGTTATAGAGATTTTCATGATTGAAGTTCAACGCAGTAAACATGAATTCACCTGCATATTGATGCGTCACATTGTTATTGCGAAGCAGATTCTCTATATTCATAGAGTCAAAATAATATTTCAACTGAGTAGTAGCATTCTTTCCATTAACGCTAGGATTAGGTCTTTCCTCTTTGTTATAAGCTATCGCTATAACCAAATTCTTACCTACAAAATCCTTTACATCCAACTCACAAGACTTTGCCACAGTTATATTCGTTCCAAGATTATCGTACTCAGCTTTAGGACAAATTTCCTTCCACTTTCCCGCTTTCCAGAAATCAACAACCAGCGTAGAATCAGCATCAAAATTATCTTTTGATAAACCGGGGAAACCTTCTACCCCATTTTCCGGATCGGAAAAAGCATAAAAGACATCAATACAATTAGTATAACGCCCTGTTGACTCTGCGTATGAAGTACCTTCCTGATAGATATTAAATTTTAACTTTGAAGAAACAATATCTGATTCTTCATTTTCCACACGTTGACGGTAAATATACTGATGTCCAAGTTCTCCACTATAAAAAGTTATGAAATCAGGTTCTCCCGCAAAAGAGAACTCTACCGGAGTTCCTTTTTTTACAGTAATTATACTCCCTTCGGCAGTAACAGTCTCTGATGTCACCACGCTTACGTTTACTTCGTCCAGTCCTTCGGTCATCTCCTTTGTACAAGACGCAAAAGCCAACGTAGAAAGCAACAATATATATAATTTTGAAGTTTTCATTTACCAATAATTAAATTTTCATTAATACATTTATCATTACCAACCCGGATTGTTGCTTGTGATTGCCTTATTCACAGCCATTTCCGCATCAGGTATAGGGAAATAATTATAAGTAGAAGATACCTGGAAATAAGTATACACATTTGAAGGGCCCTGATTCCATTCCCCTCCTGCACGAGCGTAATCAATAAGCTCATTCATATCCTCTACAAAGTCTCCCCAACGAATCAAGTCAAAATGACGAGTATATTCAAAGCAAAGTTCACGACCACGCTCATCTTTCACCATCTGGCGGAACTCATCTTTGTTTAAAGCTCCCTTTACAATTGTACTTGCTCCAGCACGCTCTCTCACCTTATTCAGATAATCATAAGCGGCATCCGGTCCGTTCAATTCATTTTCAGCTTCCGCTACCATCAGCAGCACATCAGAATAACGTAAAATTGGGAAATTAATAGCAGTATTATTCTTATCTTTCTTATCGGCCTCATATTCACGACGGTATTTAGAACATGCACGAGCTATATTCGTCGTAAATTTACTATTATAGTCATAATCTCCTTCCTTGGGTTCTGTTGTTCCAGAAGCCCAATCTTTTTTCCCATAAGAATAAGATCTGTTATTATCATGAGCAAGGACAGCATCCCGGAAACCCAGTTCATAAAATTTACGTCCCGTCACACCGGTATTTTTGCCATCTTTTTCCATATAAACAAAAGGAGCAATATTCCACAAGAAACGACTATCCTTCAATTTAATAGTCTTGCAAGCCTCACCTTCTGCTTTTTCTGTTTTATCACCTGTATTCCAATTTACATGAAGAGACATCAGTCTCTCACTACTTGGTTCTTCAATACAATACAAGCGATACAATTTAGGAGTTGCAAACATAAACTCATACGAATATCCCGGATCTGCTGCACCTACTATATCTGAATTAGATGACATATCAGGAGCTGCCAAACCAATAATATTACCAATACGTCCTTCTGCCTTTACATCCGTAGTGTTATTACCGGAAAATTCAGCTTCCCAAATGCTCTCATTAGCTGTGGAATTATAACGATCAGAACATAAATCAATGAAGTAATCCCAATAATCCTTTGCTAAGTCATGTCCTTGATTTGTACAGACTTTCAACGCATAATCTTTTGCAGCCTGATAATAATCCTTTTTTTCAGCATCTGTAGCTGCACGGTTATCGCGATGATATTCTCCTGCACGGAACAGATATACACGCGCCAAAATACCCCATGCGGCTGATTTTGACACACGACCAGGCTTATAATTCAGTTTTGCAGCTGTCAACAAGCCTCCAGTCTTTTCATCTGAAACTTCCTGCATCTCCTTAATAATGAAATCATAAATTTCCTGCTTGTCTGTACGAGGAATATCCAATCCTACCACATCTTTCGTAGATTCTGTTTTAAAAGGCACGTCCCCCCAGCACTGCACTAAGTTAAAATAATAGAACGCACGCAAAAATCTTGCTTCCGCTGTATACTGAGCTTTCAAACCAGAATCAATATCAGAAACCTTATCAATATTTTCCAAAAAAATGTTCGCACGGTTAATGCCGGAATACAAAGTATACCAGAATCCTGTTACTGCCGCATCACTGGTAGTAGCATTATTACAAATCAGTCCTTTAGTGGCAGGTGCACGTCCTGAACCTCCATAGTGAGACAAATCATCACCTCCCACAAGATACATATAGTCTGCTCCATAGAACGTAGACTGACCTAACTCTGCATAAATTCCGGTCAAAAAAGAGTTGGCCTCATCTGCCGTATTAAAATAGTCTGACAGTGTAAGCTGGTAAGGCTCTTTATCCAGAAAATTACAGGATGTCAGTGCACCGCCAAACAATAAAGTAAAAATCGTATATTTTAATGCTTTCATAATTAATCCCTTAAAACTTTGTAAACTCTTATTAGAAACCTAGGTTAACACCAAAACTGATAGAATAAGCTCTCGGATAAGAAGAGAAGTCAAGTCCCGGAGTCAACGCACTGTTACGAACCGACACTTCCGGATCATAACCAGAGTAGCTGGTCCATGTCCACAAATTCTGCGCAGCAATGTAAACTCTTGCATTGCTTAACTTAGCCTTTGCAATCAACGTTTTTGGGAAAGTGTAACCCAATGTCACTGTTTTCAAACGTAAGAAGGAACCGTCTTCTACAATTCGGGAAGAAATCACACGATTTGAAGCAGAAGTAGTTGCTGCCGGAATGTCACTGTCCGGGTTTTCCGGTGTCCAGCGACCGGCATAGCTGGCATACTGGTTCAGCTCGCGCGACTTGTTGTTCGAGCTTTCAAAGAACAGACGGTTGGCATTCATAATGTCATTACCGTATGACCACTGGAAAAATACACTTAAGTCAAATCCTTTGTAAGTAAAGTTATTAGTAAAACCACCTGTGTGAATCGGCAAGCCACGGCCTATAATCGTACGGTCGTTAGAATCAATGATTCCGTCACCGTTCACATCCTTATATTTAGGCATACCCGGTTGTGTATTCGTTTCTGTAGAGTAATGAGGAACCCCTTTCTTTAATGTATAGGTATCACCAGATTTATTAAAATCATCATACTTATAAGTTCCCTCATAAATATAGCCATACATCATACCCATAGGCAATCCTACCTGAGCAATGTAACTGGGCTGTGAGTTATAATTCTGGTCAAATGAGGCTGCCGTCAGTAAGCTGTTCTGCCCTTCAGACAATGCTAATACTTCATTCTTATTGAACGCGATGTTAAAATCGGTTGACCAGGTAAAGTCCTTTGTCTGAATATTCACTGTATTCAAGCTCAATTCCAATCCGTCATTACGTACCTTACCAATATTCTTCGTTGCACTGTAGAAACCGGAAGTCAACGGAAGAGAAGCCTCTAAGAGCAAATCTCGCGTAGTTTTACGATAAATATCTGCTGTAAAATTCAAACGTTCCTTGAAGAAACTTAAATCCAATCCCACATTCCACTGTTCCGTGGTTTCCCATTTCAAGTTGCTATTACCAATAGAAGTAGGAACCGTTCCTACATTGGTAGTACTACCATTAATAGGATAAACACCACTTGGAATACTTCCGTTAGAAATATAATCTCCCACTTTCGACTTCAGCGCCTGCAACAAGGCATAATATTCATATTCACCAATTCGGTTGTTACCGGTCAATCCCCAGCTCGCACGAAGCTTACCAGCATCAAGTACCTTTTTCAACGGTTTCATAAACTCTTCTTCCATAAAATTCCAGGCCAAAGAACCAGAAGGGAAATAACCGTAACGGTTCTTTTTACTAAATTTAGAAGAGCCATCGGCACGGAATGAGGCCGTTGCATAGTATTTCGATTTGTAATTATAATTAAAACGGGCAAGATAAGACATCATTGACCATGAAGTCTTGTATGAATTGGTCGTACTTGCCTGTCCTTCATTCATACCCGCCATACCTAATGACTCGTTAGGTATATGAATGGTCTTAAATGAATAATATTCATAATCCGAATTCTGGAATGTAATACCGACTAATGTATTAAAGAAGTGTTTTTTCTTGATATTAGTCTGATAAGTCAATGTATTTTCGTTCAACCAGGTCAGACGTTCATTACGAACAACTTGGGCATTTACCTTATCTGTTGAAGTAGGACCACCATAACGTGTCTTGGAGTTATTAAACTGGTCATTCTTACGTGCATCGTATGTATAACCACCCGAAACTTTCAACTTCAAGCCTTTAATAAATTCATATTCCACAAAACCGTTCAACTGCAAGTTATTGATATAATTTTTGCGGTATTCGTTCTTTAACGACATAATCGGGTTGAAACGGTAGTCGTTGCTGTTATCCACTGCATCATCCATTACGTTATCCATCAAAGAGCTAAGCGGTTTGTTCGGGAAAGTAACCGGACGATACCCCCATACGCTATAGAACAAGTTGTTCATACCACTGTAAGAGTTCTCTGAAGGAGTGGAACCAGTCTGAATAGAACGAGAATAGTTGGCTGTCAAACTCATATTCAGTTTGTCACGACGAACTACCGTGTTCATACGGCCCTGCAAACGCTCATAACCAGAATTCAGCAATATACCCTCCTGATTATAATAAGAAAGAGAAGCATTATAACGAACTCCTTCCGTACCACCACTCAAACGCAGGTTGTGGTTGTGCTGCAAAGCGGTACGGAAAATTTCATCCTGCCAGTTATACTGGTCAATATTACGGTAATCTTCCAGTGTCCATTGTTTACCCTCCCATTCCATCAAATAACCACCATTGGATGAAGTCATCTGTTCCGGATACATTTCGGCTTGCAATTTTACAAATTCGTATGCATCCATCATCGGAATAGTACGCGTTACATGTTGCATGGTTACGCTACCATCATAACTCAATTGCGCCTTACCAACCTTTCCTTTCTTTGTAGTAATGATAACAACACCATTCGCACCACGGGCACCGTAAATAGCCGTAGCTGAAGCATCTTTCAGGATGTCCAACGATTCAATATCCGAAGGGTTGATAGTGCTGGCAATAGCTGCATCTTCTACGGGGAAACCATCAATCACATAAAGCGGAGAGTTATCCTGTGTCAACGAGTTGTTACCACGAATCACAATGTTCATGGTTCCACCTGGGGTACCTTCACTGGAAGATACATTCACACCGGCAATACGTCCACCTAAAGTCTGGTCGAACGAACCAACCGGAGTATTCAGCAATTCATTCATATCTGCCTTAGCTACGGAACCGGTCAAGTCTTTCTTTCTTACTTCCTGGTAACCTACTACTACTACTTCATCCAATACCTTCGTATCTTCTTCCAATACGATAGACATCGGCTTAGAGGTATCCACCTGCAGTTCTTTTGTGGCATAGCCAATAAAAGAGACCACAATAACGGATTTTTTGTCGGGTACTCCCAATGAGAACTTACCATCAATATCAGTAATAGTTCCCTGAGTAGTCCCTTTCACTTGGATACTGGCACCAATAACGCTTTCACCCGTCTGGTCAACCACAGTACCCCTCACGAGTACCTGGGCCATAGCCACAGTTACAGAGAACAAGACGAACAACATCATGCTCAATCCCCTTCTCCATAGAATAGTTCGGAATTCGGTTTGCATACAAGAATTTAGATTAAATTTAGATTTTAAAGTTTTCGTCACAAATGTACAGTTTAATTATAGAAAGAGGTGACAAAATAGTTCATTTAAGGGTGCAAAAATATTCATCACCTAAAAAGGCAGAAAAAACAATAATAAATAAACTTCTAATTATCAAACAAATAAAATAGCATACATGATATAAAACATCTATTTTACAAAAGTTTTCATCGTCCCTTGAGATACCGTTTTTTCTTATCAAAAAACGCAAGGACGTTTAGTCCAAAACGCAAGTACGTTTTAGTTAAAACGCAAGTGCGTTTGACTTCAAACACAAGGACGTTTTAATCCAAACGCACTTGCGTTTTCAAAAGGTACCAAAAATCATTTTTTTTCCTCTTTTAAAAGAGGAAATACGTATTCGGAATCGTTTTTCTGTTTCTATTATTTGCAGAGTTCTCAAATTAGCCCTATCTTCGCACGATAAAACATTCAACTTTGTTATGACCCGAATGAACAAAATAAAGAAACTAAAAAAAATCCGTCTCCATCATGAAGGAACTCCCATTCTGATTACCAGTGCAATCTTGCTGCTTCTTGTAAACGCTGCTTTATACTGGGGGATAGAGTGCCGGATTCCATTTTATATTGTGGCAGCAGTAAGTATCGTAGTGTACTTGCTGATGGTCAATTTTTTCCGCTGTCCCATCCGATTGTTCAAAGGAGATACGGAAAAAACCGTAGTCGCTCCTGCCGATGGACGTATCGTGGTAATTGAGGAGGTGGATGAGCATGAATATTTCCATGACCGCCGACTAATGATTTCCATCTTTATGGACATCACCAATGTACATGCCAACTGGTATCCTGTAGACGGGGTGGTAAAACATGTAGACCATCATAACGGACGGTTCATGAAGGCGTGGCTTCCCAAAGCCAGTACGGAAAACGAGCGTTCTATGGTGGTAATTGAAACGCCTGAGGGTCATACGGTTATGGCACGGCAGATTGCCGGTGCGGTGGCAAGACGCATCGTAACATACGCCGTACCGGGTGAAGACTGTTACATTGACGAACACATGGGATTCATTAAATTTGGTTCGCGAGTGGATGTGTACCTGCCGTTAGGTACGAAAGTTTGCGTCAGCATGGGGCAAAAGACAACCGGTAACGAAACGGTAATTGCCCGCTTGCCTTAATCCTGCAATACAATATTTACACCTTATTATATTTATACCTTTTATATATAGGATATGGCTAATGTGATAACCCGGAATATTCCCAATACGATTACGAGCTGCAACTTGTTTTGCGGATGCATAGCCAGCTACATGGCTTTCCATAGCAAATATGAATTAGCCCTGCTTTTCATCGTGTTAGGAGCTACATTCGACTTTTTCGACGGGATGACTGCCCGTCTGCTACATGTCTCTTCTCCCATCGGAAAGGAACTTGACTCTCTGGCAGATGATATCACGTTCGGACTGGTACCGGCTGCCATTGCCTTTTCCTTGTTCAAAGAGGTACATTACCCGGATTTTCTTCTGCCGTTGTCAGAAATCATGCCTTATACGGCTTTCCTGATAGCAGTCTTTTCTGCCCTGCGACTGGCCAAGTTTAACCTGGATGAACGGCAGACTTCTTCCTTTATCGGAATGCCTACTCCGGCTAACGCATTATTCTGGGGCTCACTGACCGTAGGTGCACACAGTTTTTTGGTGTCCGACCATTTCAACGCCTTATACTTGTTCATCTTAGTAGTAGTCATGTCACTGCTGCTGGTGGCAGAACTCCCGATGTTCTCCCTGAAGTTCAAGGACCTGTCGTGGGGACATAACAAGATAAGCTATATATTCTTGATTGTCAGCATTCCTCTGTTAATCATCTTCCAACTGAGCGGATTTGCAGCTGTCATTGTTTGGTATATCATTCTGTCATTACTGACATATAAGAAATAGCTTAGAAATCGTATGGCACATTTTTTGCATATATCACATTAAAAACAAAAGACAATGTTCCATATTTTAGGCTTTCTATTTTTTATCATACTGGTTGTTCTGGTGATTGGATTGCTCATTCTTTCCAAAGTCGTCAGTCTGGTATTCGGATTCAAGCGTCGTATGCAAGGTAAGAATTCGGGTCAGCGGACAACTTACTCTTCTCAAGATTATCAGTCGAACCCTCGTCAGGAAGAGACAACAGATTCTTACTCCACACAAGGAGATGTACCTGTGCGTCAACGCAAAAAGATTTTCGATAAAGACGAAGGGGAATACGTGGAATTCGAAGAAATCAAATAAATCTTCATCTTCTCTTTCGGAAGAAATTTTTCATCAACCCGGCACATTCGTCGGCCAGCACTCCTTTCACGACCACGGTCTTCGGATGCAGGGCTTGAGGTGCATAGCGCTGGTAACCTCTTTTCTCGTCTTCCGCACCGAAAACGAGCCGACCGACTTGCGACCAGGCAATGGCACCGGCACACATCACACAAGGCTCCACCGTAACATAGAGCGTACAGTCAGCCAAATATTTTGCTCCTAACGAATTGGCAGCGGCAGTAAGTGCCTGCATCTCGGCATGAGCTGTCACATCGTGCAGTGTTTCGGTCAGGTTATGCGCACGTGCCAGAATACGGTCACGACAGACCACCACGGCTCCCACCGGAACCTCCCCTCTTTCTGCCGCCCGTGCGGCCTCAGCCAGAGCCTGTTTCATGTAAAAAGAATCGTCTGCCATAACTTATCTGCGCATATCGTGTTCCTTGAAAAGTGTAGGATAATCTTCCTCCATATTCTGATGGATAAAAGCCAGTACGGTCTCGCGAAGCCAACGTGCCTTGTTGGTTATCTGGTATTTCTCCAGATAACGGTCTACAATTCGCACCTCTTCTTCGCTCATCAGACAAACCATCCGCTGGCGGCGGGGAGGATCACTGACTGGTACTTTTTTTCTTTTTTTTCCGCTATTTACCATCTTCGGTGCAAAATTAGCGTATTCTGTTAAAATGGAAGCATAAAAATGCGTATTTTTGCGAAAAAGCGGAAAAATGGCATCACATAATGAACTGGGAAAAGAAGGAGAAAATGCGGCCGTGAAGTACCTGCTGGAAAAAGGATATGAAATCAGGCACCGAAACTGGCACTCCGGACACCGCGACCTGGACATCGTGGCACAGAAAGACGGTGAGCTGGTCATTGTGGAGGTAAAGACGCGAAGCGATGCCTGTTTCGGACAGCCGGAGGATGCGGTGGACAGGCGTAAGATAAGAAGCATCGTAGCCTCTACGGATGCGTACGTCCGAAAGTTTGCCATTGACCTTCCAGTTCGCTTTGATATTATCACGGTAGTAGGAAACCGCCCTCCCTTCCACATAGCACACATTGAGGACGCCTTTTTCCCGCCCGTGTGGAACTAACTTTGAAACAGAAAAGAACAATGACATATCCTGAACCTATTGTATTGGCAGAAACGACTTCTACCAACACGTATCTGGCGGCACTCTGCCAGAAAGAAGCGTGTGCGGAACTGACCACCGTGTATTCATCTTTCCAGTCGGCTGGGCGCGGCCAGCGCGGCAACAGCTGGGAGTCGGAAGCCGGAAAGAACCTGCTCTTCAGTTTTGTAGTTTATCCGGAGTTTCTGGAGGCACACCGCCAGTTCTATCTTTCACAGGTGACTGCCTTGGCACTACATGATGTATTGTCCTCTTACACGGAGGGCATTTCCATCAAATGGCCTAACGATATTTACTGGAAAGACAAAAAGATTTGTGGCACACTGATTGAGAATGACCTGACAGGCATCCATATCAGCCGTTCCATTTCAGGAACCGGCGTAAACCTGAACCAGGAACGTTTCCTCAGCGATGCACCTAATCCGGTATCATTATGCCAGATTACGGGCAACCAATATAACCCGCGGGAGATACTGGAACAGATTATGGAAAAAGTAACGGAGTATTATCAACTTCTGAAAGAGAACCGGACAGAGGTACTGGAAACACGCTACAAGGAAGCACTTTACCGAAAAGAAGGATTACATCTGTTCCGCGATAAAGACGGTGACTTCCGGGCACGCATTGCCGACATTGAACCGAACGGACGACTGATACTGGAAGACGAGGACGGACAGACAAGGGGGTATTTATTTAAGGAAGTGGAATACATCTTATGACACGTACTGACCGACAGATTCTTCACATCGCCCTTCCTTCCATTGTTTCTAATATTACGGTTCCCTTGTTAGGCCTGATTGATGTCAGCATTGTAGGGCACTTGGGAGCCGCATCTTACATCGGTGCCATTGCAGTGGGAGGCATGCTGTTCAATATGATTTACTGGTTGTTCGGTTTCCTCCGCATGGGAACCGGGGGACTTACCGCACAGGCCTACGGCAGACATGACCTGCAGGAAGTGACGCGTATCCTGCTTCGTTCACTGAGCATCAGCCTGCTGCTGGCGCTTGCCTTGCTGTTACTGCAATATCCGATACGAAATATCGCATTTATGTGCATGGACACCAGTAAGGAAGTCCGGCAATTAGCTACATTGTATTTCCACATCTGTATCTGGGGGGCACCGGCCACTTTAGGCCTCTATGGCTTCACGGGGTGGTACATCGGCATGCAGAATTCCCGCTTTCCGATGTTCATCGCCATCACCCAGAACATTGTTAATATTGCGGCCAGCCTGTTCTTTGTATTCGTACTGAAGATGAAGGTAGAAGGCGTGGCCTTAGGTACGCTCGTGGCACAATATGCCGGACTGGGCATGGCCTGTCTGCTCTGGCTGGCTTATTACCGTCCACTCCGGAAATACCTTCGCCAGAAAGCCTTGTTCGACCGTATGGAAATGAAGCGTTTCTTCCAGGTAAACCGGGATATTTTTTTCCGCACGCTCTGCCTGATTGCAGTTACCGTCTTCTTCACTTCCACAGGTGCGGCTTACGGGGATGTGGTATTGGCCGTGAATGCCCTGCTGATGCAGCTATTTACACTCTATTCTTATTTCATGGATGGATTTGCCTACGCAGGAGAGGCACTGACCGGGAAATACATCGGGGCCAAAGACAACCAGTCGCTAAGACTGACCATACGGCATCTTTTCAAGTGCGGAATCGCCTTGTCACTGCTGTTCACGTTACTCTACGGAGCAGGAGGAAAAAGCTTTCTCGGCTTGCTCACCAACGACACTTCTGTCATTTCGGCTTCTGAAGAATATATCTATTGGGTACTGGCCATTCCGCTGGCAGGATTCTCAGCCTTTCTGCTCGATGGAATCTGTATCGGTGCCACAGCTACCCGCGTAATGCTCCGCTCCATGTTAGTGGCTTCGGCCAGCTTCTTCCTACTCTATTATGGATTCCATACCACGTTAGGAAATCATGCATTGTGGATGGCTTTTATTGTGTACCTGGCATTACGAGGCATTGTGCAGGGAGGAATACTCTACCGGATGCCACACACCAACCTCCACCGACAGGTATAGTTTTAACGACAAGCCTCGGGATATATGCAAATTATTACTAACTTTGTAGCAATCTAAAAACAAATACGATTATGGCAAAATTCAAACGCATCCTGTTAAAACTCAGCGGCGAAAGCTTGATGGGAGAAAAGAAATACGGTATTGACGAAAAACGTCTGGGCGAATATGCACAGCAAATCAAGGAAATCCACGACATGGGGGTACAGATTGGTATCGTGATTGGTGGCGGTAACATCTTCCGCGGACTGTCTGGAGCCGGAAAAGGTTTCGACCGTGTGAAAGGTGACCAGATGGGTATGCTGGCTACGGTTATCAACAGCCTGGGATTAAGTTCTGCCTTGGTAGCAGCCGGTGTAAAGGCCCGCGTGCTGACAGCCATCCGCATGGAACCCATCGGTGAGTTCTACACCAAATGGAAAGCCATTGAAGCCATGGAAAACGGAGAAGTAGTGATTATGTCAGCCGGAACAGGTAATCCGTTCTTTACTACAGACACTGGTTCTTCTTTGAGAGGTATTGAAATTGAAGCCGACGTGATGCTGAAGGGTACACGCGTGGACGGTATCTATACGGCCGACCCGGAAAAAGACCCGACAGCTACCAAGTTCGATGACATCACTTACGATGAAGTACTGGCAAGAGGACTGAAAGTAATGGACCTGACCGCTACTTGTATGTGTAAGGAAAACAACCTGCCGATTATTGTATTCGACATGGATACAGTGGGCAACCTGAAAAAGGTAATGTCTGGCGAAAACATCGGTACACTGGTACACAACTGATTATTCATTTGAATCAAAAAATATACGGCAAGACTGGAAACGCATTCTGGTCTTGCCGTTTTTGTTTATTCACGTGTCAGTTCGTAACGGTGAAGTTCTGCATTTTTCATCAGTGGAACCGTACGCAGTTCCTCCAGCGGGACGCCTGTAATACGGGCTTCCAGGCAACGATTGATTTGTCCATGTGCCACTACCAACACACGCTTCCCGTCATAATGCTGCCACAGATAATCCAAGAAAGCACCGGCCCGATCGTACATCATCTGGCGAGTTTCCACTCCAGCAGGAGGATTACTTAAATCGACACTCCCCACAGACAGCCCGGTCCAAGGCCCCCAGTCTATTTCCCTCAACAGCGTAGCCTGCTGCCAAGGCAGCTGCCGGTCGCCTACAGCCAGTTGCACGGTATCCACTACCCGTTGCAGATCACTGCTGACCACTGCATCCAGTGCAATATTCCGCAGGGACTCTCCTAAATCCATCGCCTGCTTTTTCCCTTCTTCTGTCAATGTGCCGGGCAAGTGCCCTTGAAAAATACGGCTCAGGTTTTCCACCGTCTGCCCGTGGCGCGCCAAATAAAGTGTAATCATACAACCGTGCTGTTTTATAGTGATAAAACAAAGATAAGAAGTTTTTCAGGATATTTCCGAAACCGGAAGACACAAACTTATTTTCAGAAGTATTGCAAGGAAATAAAAAATAGCTTATTTTTGTTCACATAAATACTTATCAACGAATATAAAACCTATAAATGCAAGAAATATATGGCAGATTCTAAAACAATTATCAGCGAAGCTGAAGAAAAAATGGATATGGCAGTCATGTACCTGGATGAGTCACTGGCTCACATCCGTGCCGGAAAGGCTGACGTACGTTTGTTGGACGGTATCCGCGTAGATTCTTACGGAAGCATGGTGCCCATCAACAATGTAGCAGCAGTAACTACTCCTGATGCGCGCAGCATCGCCATCAAGCCGTGGGACAAGAGCATGTTTCGCGTAATTGAAAAGGCTATCATCGACTCTGAACTGGGTATCATGCCGGAAAACAACGGTGAAATCATCCGTATCGGTATCCCGCCGTTGACAGAGGAACGCCGTAAACAGTTGAGCAAGCAGTGCAAGGGTGAAGGTGAAACTGCAAAAGTAAGTGTGCGCAACGCACGCCGCGACGCCATCGACGCTCTGAAAAAGGCTGTGAAAGATGGTATGCCGGAAGATGAACAGAAGAACTCGGAAGCCAAACTGCAGAAAGTACACGACAAGTACATCAAGCAGATTGACGACATGCTGGCTGCCAAGGACAAAGAAATCATGACAGTATAATCTTATTCACCATACACGAGGAGAGAGGAGTCTTTATGGTCTCTTCCCTCCTCTTTTTAATTTTGCACATATTCATTTTGGAAAAAGGTCTGGTCATTAAAAATACGGGAAGCTGGTACCTGGTCAAGACGGACGAGGGAAAGCTGATTGAATGTAAGATAAAAGGAAATTTCCGCCTGAAAGGAATACGCAGCACGAACCCCATTGCGGTGGGCGACCGTGTACAAATCAATGTCAATGCGGAGGGAACCGCATTCATTACTGAAATTGAAGACCGGAAAAATTACATCATCCGCCGTTCTTCCAATCTTTCCAAACAGTCACACATCATTGCAGCCAATCTGGACCAGTGTATGCTGGTGGTTACAGTGAACTATCCGGAGACTTCGACAGTCTTCATCGACCGTTTTCTAGCCTCTGCAGAAGCCTATCGTGTGCCAGTCTGCCTAGTATTCAACAAGGTGGACTGCTATACGGAAGAAGAACTGCATTACCTGGATGGCTTGACAAACTTATACACGCACATCGGCTACCCGTGTTACCGGATTTCTGCCTTGGACGGTACGGGAGTAGACGAAATCAAACAGGCATTAGAAGGAAAAGTAACCTTATTTTCCGGCCACTCCGGTGTGGGAAAATCCACCCTCATCAATGCCATCCTGCCCGAACAGAACGTCAAGACGGGAGAAATCTCTACCGCACATAACAAAGGTATGCACACCACCACATTCTCAGAAATGTTTCCGGTGGCAGGCAACGGATACATCATTGACACACCGGGTATCAAGGGATTCGGTACGTTCGACATGAAAGACGAAGAAGTGGGACACTATTTCAAGGAAATCTTTGAATTCTCTGCCCAATGCAAATATGGCAACTGTACCCACCGCCATGAACCGGGATGTGCCGTACGGGAAGCCGTAGAAAATCACTACATCAGTGAATCAAGGTACACTTCTTACCTGAATATCTTAGAAGATAAAGAAGAAGGAAAATACCGTTCCGCATACTAATATGCCAATAAAATACACAGCCCCGCTCTGACGCCAACAACTGTCAAAGCGGGGCTATTTTTATAATAAGAAATGGTGTCAGAAACGTCCTCCTCCCAAAGAACGGTAAAGAAGGGTATGAAGCTGACAATAAGCCACATTCAAGTCGATACGCTCCAGCTCGCAATCCAGATAACGTTCATCGGCCGACAACACATCCAGATAGCCCACAAAACCGGTACGGAACAATTCGTTCGCATTCTCAATGGAACGGCGATGCACGCGACTTTCCTTGGCTTTCAACAATTTACGTTCGTCCATCCGTTCAGATGCCTCCAGCAAATCGGCTACTTCCTGATAAGACTTCAACGCCACCCGGTGATATTCCAGCAATGCCATACGCTGACGTGCTTTCGATTCATTCCACAAAGCCCTGATTTCATGCCGCTTGAATAAAGGAGCACTGATACCAGCTGCTAAGTCGTAGACCAAAGAGGCCGGTGAGACAAACCATTTGCTCAAATCAAAGGCATTGAATCCGCCTCCTCCCCCGATAAGCAAGGAAGGGAAGAAAGTCTTACGGGCTGCAGAAGCATCGGCCTTACAAGCCAACAGTTCCAGTTCGGCCGCTTTCACATCCGGACGGTTACACAGCAACTGGGCCGGTATACCGGAAGCAGCAGGGAACTGTGATGCAGAAATTTCCTCAAAAGTGGAACGTTTGATTTCAAAAGGCAGCTTTCCCAGCAACAATGCCAATGCGCGTTCTGCTTCTGCAATCTGCTGACGCGTGTCGAGAAGCATCTCTTCCAACTTCAGTCCACGCGACTGGAACTGGTCGACTGACAAACGGGAAACTTCACCTTCCTTCATCAGCTCATTGGTCAGTTCATAAGCTTCCTGTGCCTTCTGGATTTCTTCTTTCAGAATGACACATTTCTTATCCAGTCCTACCAAGTGATAATACTGTACGGCCACTTCGGAAACCAACATGGCTTGTGCCAAGCGTGCAGCCTCCACCGAGTTCATCCAGCGAAGCGCTGCTGCACGTTTTTTATCTGTCAGTTTTCCCCATACGTCGGCTTCCCATTGAAAGCTTACGCCCAAATTCAGGTTTTTATAAGGATCAGGGATATGCTTATCCTTTGCCAAATCGGGGGTATTGGTCGTACTGTTTCCTACCCCATCCATGGTGTATTCACCAAAACGCTGTACACCGGCACTCAAGCCTAAAGATACTTCAGGCAGCAAAGCTCCCCGGCCCACCCGTAATTGTTCACGGGCAAGCGACACCCTCTCCAACGTTTGCAAGAAGCTATGATTTCTTACCAGTGCCGTATCAATATACGCCTTTAAATAGGTATCCGGAAAGAATTCTTTCCATGACAAGTTGGCCATACTCAGCGTGTCCGAGGTTCCCCCGACAAAAGTCTCAGGCAGAGCCACCTTCTCTTCCGAAAGGAGAGAAGGCGACTTACAGCCACTCGACAACAGTATAACAACGGCAATTGCGATATAATTTCGTAAACTATTAGTCTTCATCTTCATCATATTTTTTATCGGTCTTTAAACGAGACGACCAGGTTTCAAACAAGATATACAAACCGGGTACAAGGAAGATTCCTACAAAGGTTCCAATAAACATACCTCCGGCAGCGGCTGTACCGATGGAACGGTTTCCTAACGCACCTGCTCCGGTAGCCACCAGCAACGGAATCAATCCGCAGATAAAGGCAAACGAAGTCATCAAGATAGGACGCAGACGGCTTACCGCTCCCTTTACTGCGGCCTCCATGACCGAAAGTCCACTCTGACGATATTGGTTGGCCATTTCGATAATCAAAATCGCGTTCTTACCCAACAAACCAATCAGCATGACCAGAGCCACCTGTGCATAAATATTGTTCTCAAGTCCGGCCAGTTGCAGGAAGAAATAAGAACCGAAGATTCCCGCAGGCAAGGAGAGGATGACAGGGAAAGGCAACAGCAGACTTTCGTATTGTGCCGCCAACAGCAGGTACACGAACAACAGACAGATTCCGAAAATCAATATGGTCTGTCCGCCCGAATCCTTTTCCTCACGGGTAATACCCGACCATTCCACATCGTAACCACGGGGAAGCACTTCCTTGCTGATTTCTTCTACGGCCTGAATCACCTCACCCGAACTGATTCCTCCTTCTCCTTCACCTGTAATCAGGGCAGATGTAAACATGTTGTAACGGGTAATCTGGCTGGGGCCGAACACACGGTCCATGGTCATGAAGTTTGAATAAGGTACCACATTACCGTCGTTATTCTTCGCATACAAGCGATACAAATCTTCCGGATTCATACGATACTCCGGTGAAGCCTGAATCATCACCTTATACATCTGTCCGAAACGGATAAAGTTGGACGAATAGAAACTTCCGATATACGCCTGGAGTGTCTCCATCGCCTTATCCAAATCGACACCTAACTTGGCAGCTTTTGCCAAATCCACTTTCAACAAATACTGTGGGAAGTTCGGATTAAAACCAGACGTCACTCCCTGAAGACGCGGGTCGGCATTCAACTTCTCAACCAATGTATTGGCCACTTCCGCAAAATCATGGAAATCGCCTGCCGTCTTATCCTGCAAACGAAGCTCAAAACCACTGGCATTACCGAAACCGGGCACGGAAGGTGGCAAGAAGAACTGTATGTCGGCGTCTTTGATATGAGAAGTACGCTCCTTATACAGCTGCATCAGTTCCTCTACTCCCTTATCACGCTCATCCCAAGCTTTCAGGTTGATCATACCCATGCCATAGCTGGCTCCTTCTGTCTCCGTCATCAAACTGTAGCCGGCCAGTGTAGAGATGCTTTCAATCTCATCAAAAGGCAGCAAAGCAGCCTGAATCTGATTCAGCACCTTTTCGCTTCGTTCCACTGTCGCTCCCGGAGGAGCATCCACGTTTACATAAATCATACCCTGGTCTTCATTCGGAATAAATCCGGTAGGAAGCACTAAATTGATGCCATACGTAGCCAGGAAGAACAACACTAACGTAGCGTAAGTAAAAGATTTCCGTCCTAAATACTTGTGTAATCCTAACTGATAGCTGCGTTCAAAGCGGTCGTAACGGCGGTTGAACACCACAAAGAACTTGCGGAGCCAGGTAGCTTTCTTGCGTCCGTGACCTGCCGGTCGGAGCAGCAAGGCACAAAGTGCAGGCGAAAGCGTAAGCGCATTGATACCCGAAATCACAATAGCCACAGCCAGGGTCAAAGAGAACTGACGGTAGAAAATACCTACCGTACCTTCCATAAAGCCCACCGGCACAAATACCGCCGACATGACCAGTGTAATGGCAATGATAGCTCCACCAATTTCTTTAATAGCGGCCACAGATGCCTTATAAGGACTCAGCTTTTCTTCGTGCATCTTGACATGGACAGCCTCGACCACCACAATCGCATTATCGACCACAATACCAATGGCCAGTACCAGTGCAAACAAGGTCAGCATGTTAATGGAGAAACCTAACATCTGCATGAAGAAGAAGGTTCCAATCAAAGAAACCGGTACGGCAATGGCCGGAATCAGTGTAGAACGTAAATCCTGCAAGAAAAGATACACCACGACAAATACTAACAAGAAAGCTTCCAGCAAGGTCTTCAACACGGAAGTAATGGAAGCATCCAGAAAGCGGGATACGTCGTATGCTATGTTATAGTCCATGCCGGGAGCAAAACTGCTTTCCTTGATTTCCTCCATGCGCTGCTTAATGTTTTCAATGACTTCACGTGCATTGGAACCCGGACGCTGCTTAATCATAATAGAGGCAGAAGGACGTCCGTCGGTCATGGACACCATGTTATAGTCTTCTGAGTCAAACTCGATGGTAGCCACATCCCTCAGACGCAGCAACGAACCGTCGGGTAAGGCCTTGAGCACAATTTCCCCGTACTCTTCGGGGGTGCTGAACTTCCCAGTGTACTGCAATACGTACTGCAACTGCTGGGGTAATTTATCGGAACTGATACCTGTCTTTCCGGGAGCCGCCTCAATGTTCTGCCGACGGATAGCATCTGTCACATCCTGGGGCACCAGATTATAGGCCGCCATACGAGCCGGATTCAACCATACACGCATGGCATAGTCACGGCTTCCCATGATTTCTACCAGCCCCACTCCGTCAATACGTTTCAACTCACGAAGCACATTGATGTCGGCAAAGTTATACACAAACTTCTCCGTATGTGTGGTATCTGTACTGAACACATTCAAGTACATCAACATACTGTTCACTTCCTTCTCTGTCACCACACCGGCACGGATTACCTCTTCGGGCAACTCATCCAGTACGGTGGTCACACGGTTCTGCACGTTTACCGCGGCTACATCCGGGTCGGTTCCTACCTTGAAATAAACGGTTGTGAGCGACATACCGTCATTCGTACATACCGTGGTCATATAGGTCATGCCCGGTACGCCATTGATGGCACGTTCCAGCGGAGTAGCTACCGTCTTTGCCATTACATCGGCACTGGCTCCTGTATAACGGGTCGTCACCGTTACCGAAGGAGGCACAATATCCGGAAACTGCGTAATAGGCAACGATACCAATGCCAGTCCTCCCAAACAAACGATGATGACAGAGATAACTGCCGAAAGAATCGGGCGACGAATAAATAACTTAAACATAGGCCCTTATCTTTGCAACATGTTCAACTTCAATTCCTTTCTCACATCTTCAAACGGGATGGTATCTGCCTTAATCTGCATACCGTCTTTCACCAACTGCACGCCCTCGTACACAATTGTCGTACCTGCCGGGAAATCCTGCGTTACATAATAGTTCTGGAAACGCTCAATCGGATTGAAGCTGCGCACCTCTACCTTTCCTTCTTCATTAAACAAATACACATACGTAAAGTCCTGAATTTCAAAGGTAGATTTCTGAGGAATCATGTACACATCCTCCATGTGAGTCATCATACGCACCTTTCCGGTTACTCCATGCTTCAGCAGTCCGTCAGGATTCGGGAAGCGTACACGGAATGCAATAGAACCAGTTCCCCGTTCAAAGTCCCCTTCCACGGTTTCCTGCTTTCCCTTATGTGAATACACCGACCCATCCGGCAAAATCAGTTCCACGTTATCCAGCTGCTGCAGGTTTTCTCCGCTTAACTGCGCACGCTTCAGACGCAAGTATTCGCTTTCATTCACTTTGTAATAAGCAAAGATTTCCGAAATATCACTCACGGTAGTCAACAGACTTTCCGGGTTCACCAGACTTCCCACTTTATAAGGTATACGGTCTACATAACCGGTAAAAGGAGCGGTAATCGTGGTGTAACTATATTCCATCTGTGCCCGTTGCATCTCTGCACGTGCCTGCTCCACTTTCATCCGAGCCACTTCCCGTTCACGCCTCACCTGGTCCAAACGGATAGAAGAAATAATCTGCTTGTCGACCAGACGTTGCACGCGTTCCGTTTCATAATTGGCCATCTCCAGCTGCGCCTGGGTCTGTTTGTAGTTAGCCTCGGCTGCTTTTAATACTTCCATATAATTCTCTGAATTCAAACGGAACATGGGTTGTCCTTTTTTTACCAACTGACCTTCGTCAACCAGTACCTGCTGAATAAAGCCCTCTACACGAGCTTTTATTTCTACAAACTGAATCGCCTGAATATCGGCCACATACGACCGTGGCAAGTCAATGGTAGTAGGCTGAAGTACCGTCACCGGTATGGTTTCCTTACTCTTTACTTGTTTTTCGCCTGATGACTGACAGGCAGGCAACAGTCCGGCCACACATGACCAGATTGCAACCTTGTGAAGAAAATTTTTCATAAGATGACAAAATAAAGATTACTATGTAATTTGATTTTTAAAAACAAGAATAACCTTCCGATCAGGTATCACACCAAACCGGAACAGACTTTTTTTTTACGCAGTGTGCGAAAAGACTAAATCAATAAGGTACAAAAAGTCACATACGGGCGTACAGGAAATACGCGTAAGGATACAGTACGGACTATTACAGAAATATCAGCAATAAAGTTTCGAAAGCAAATGAAAAATAAAGGAAGCGAACCTAATATAAACCACCAGAAAAAAGAACGCACAGAGGTTTTTGAATAAGATAAATCTTCCCACTCAAGGACATTCACATCTTCTTCCTGAAAAGTATCAGCAGCAGAAGGTATCGCCATTTCGTCCTGTGTATCAACCTGGCATGCACTGATTACCTCATACGCATACGCATCCAAATGTATGAGTAACAACATCATCATACATAAGGCACGGAAAAGCTTATTTTTTCTGACAATATGAGATAACATAGTATAAATACACAATCGGTATGCAAAGATAGTAGTACAATAACTAATATAAAAAAGCCTTTCTCAGTTTTCCATAAAATTAACAACCTAAGCCTCTGTTTTTTACAAATCCCTTTCCGATAATTATGATTTCGCTTCTCTAAAAGGGTTCTTTTAACTATAAAAAATATAAAAAACATGGTATTCTTTCAATAAATCAATATGTTTGCCAAATAATTAATTAACCAGACTCTAATAAACACATGGACAAACGAATTAAATGGGGAATTATCGTTTTGGTAGGTGCAGGGCTGACCGCCTTGGGCATTCATACATTTACTCCCGGAGAGAACAAGGAACTGGCTGCTGCCGAGAAGAAATCGCCAGTCGACAAAAATAAGGCGCTAAATGTAAATGCGAAGATTATCAAGCCTCATCTGCTTACGGACCAGTTGTTCGTAAGCGGAAAGCTGATGCCGGACGAAGAGGTGGACCTTTCATTTGAAACCTCCGGAAAAATTACCAGCATCGAATTTACAGAAGGTAGTTTCGTATCAAAGGGACAGTTGCTGGCCAAGGTGAACGACAGTCAGTTACAAGCTCAATTGAAACGCCTGGAAGCTCAGATGCCACTGGCCGAAGACCGCGTGTTCCGTCAAAATGCCTTGCTGCAACGCGATGCGGTCAGTAAGGAAGCCTACGAACAGGTAAAAACGGAACTGGCCACCCTCAATGCCGACATCGAAAATGTGAAGGCCAATATTGCCATGACGGAACTCCGTGCCCCATTCGACGGCATCATCGGATTGCGACAGGTCAGCTTGGGAGCCTACGCCTCTCCGACTACAGTCATTGCCAAACTGACTAAAATCACCCCGTTGAAAGTAGAGTTTGCCGTGCCGGAACGTTATGCCCGACAGATTCAGAAAGGTACCAACCTGACCTTTAAAATTGAAGGCCGGCTGGAAACCTTCAATTCGCAAGTATATGCCACTGAGTCACGTATCAACGAGGAAACACATACCCTGACCGTACGTGCCCTCTATCCGAACCGGAACGGAGAATTGCTCCCCGGACGTTATGCGGACATCGCACTGAAACAACAGGAAATTCAAGATGCCATTGCTATCCCCTCGGAAGCCATCGTGCCGGAAATGGGAAAAAACAAGGTATTCTTGTATCGTTCGGGACTGGCAGAACCGGTGGATGTAGAAATAGGTATCCGCACGGAAGCAGAAGTACAAGTCTTGAAAGGCCTGTCTGCCGGAGATACCATACTGACCTCCGGTACCCTGCAGTTACGTACCGGCATGCCGGTAATTCTTGACCAAATCAACTAACCTTCTGCCGTATGAACATATCCGAACTTAGTATACGAAGGCCGGTACTGGCCACCGTACTCACCATCATCATCCTGCTATTCGGACTGATTGGTTATACAACTTTGGGAGTACGTGAATATCCGTCGGTAGATAACCCGATTATCTCTGTGACATGCAGTTATCCGGGAGCGAATGCAGAAGTTATTGAAAACCAGATTACTGAACCTCTGGAGCAGAACATCAACGGTATTCCTGGTATCCGTTTCCTGTCGAGTACCAGCCAGCAGGGACAATGCCGTATTACGGTAGAATTTGAGTTGTCTGTAGATCTGGAAACAGCCGCCAACGACGTGCGTGACAAGGTATCACGTGCGCAGCGTTACCTGCCACGCGACTGTGACCCTCCTACCGTTTCCAAAGCCGATGCGGATGCCAGCCCCATCCTGATGGTAGCCATCCAAAGCAATACCCGCTCACTGCTGGAGCTAAGTGAAATAGCCGATTTAACGGTCAAGGAGCAGTTGCAGACCATTCCGGATGTCAGCAGTGTATCCATCTGGGGAGAAAAACGTTACTCCATGCGTCTGTGGCTGGACCCGGTAAAAATGGCTGGTTACGGAATCACGCCTGTAGACGTCAAGAATGCCATCAACGACCAGAACCTGGAACTTCCTTCAGGAAGTATCGAAGGAAATACCATGGAACTTACCCTGCGTACCATGGGACAGATGCACACGGCTAAAGAATTCAACAACATCATCTTAAAGGAACAGAATGGACAGGTAGTACGCTTCAGCGACATCGGTTATGCCGAGTTGGGACCGGCCGACATCAAAAGCTACATGAAGATGAACGGTGTGCCCATGGTCGGTGTGGTAGTTATCCCTCAGCCGGGTGCCAACCACATTGATATTGCAGATGCCGTATACGAACGTATGGAGCAGATGCAGAAGGACTTGCCTGATGACGTGGAATATACCTACGGCTTCGATAATACCCGTTTCATCCGCGCCTCCATTGCGGAAGTAGAGAGCACGGTATACGAAGCTTTTGTACTGGTTATCATCATCATTTTCCTTTTCCTGCGCGACTGGCGCGTGACACTGATTCCTTGTATCGTAATCCCGGTCTCTCTGATTGGAGCGTTCTTTGTGATGTACGTGGCAGGCTTCTCCATCAATGTGCTTACGATGCTGGCTGTCGTACTGTCCGTGGGACTCGTAGTGGATGATGCCATTGTCATGACAGAAAACATTTATATCCGCATCGAACGGGGAATGAAGCCTTTTGAGGCTGGTATTGAAGGAGCCAAGGAAATTTTCTTTGCCGTCATCTCTACCACCATTACACTGGCGGCTGTATTTATCCCGATTGTGTTCATGGAAGGAACCAGCGGACGTTTGTTCAGGGAATTCAGTTTCGTGGTGGCCGGTTCGGTTATCATCTCCTCTTTTGCCGCTCTGACATTCACCCCGATGCTTGCTACCAAGCTTTTGAAGCACAGGGAAAAACAGAACTGGTTCTACCGGAAGACAGAGCCTTTCTTTGAAGGAATGAACCGTGTCTACTCCCGTTCACTCAACGCCTTCCTACGAAAACGTGTCATTGCTATTCCGTTTACCATCATCACGCTCGTGCTCATCGGTTATTTATGGGGAGAAATACCTGCCGAAATGGCCCCATTGGAGGACCGTTCGCAAATCAATATCCGAACCCGTGCGGCGGAAGGTTCCAGCTATGAATACATACGCGATTATACGGAAGAAATCAACACATTAGTAGATTCTATCGTACCGGATGCCGCTTTCGTCTCTGCCCGCGTATCCAGTGGTAGCGGAAACATTCAGATTACCTTGAAAGATATCAAAGAACGCGACTATACACAGATGCAGGTGGCCGAACAGATTTCGAAAGCTATCCGTACCCATACCAAAGCACGTTCTTTCGTGCAGCAGCAGTCTTCTTTCGGTGGACGAAGAGCCAGTATGCCGGTGCAATACGTACTGCAGGCTGTCAGCATCGAAAAGCTACAGGAGGTACTGCCGGAGTTTCTGGCACAAGTGTACGACAACCCGACCTTCCAAATGGCCGACGTAGACTTGAAGTTCAGCAGTCCCGAAATGCGTGTCACCATCAACCGCGACAAGGCGGGTACCATGGGAGTAAGCGTACGCGACATTGGAGAAACCTTACAATACGGATTGAGCGGACAGCGTATGGGATATTTCTATATGAACGGGAAACAATATGAAATTCTCGGTCAGATTAACCGACAGCAACGCAACCAGCCTGCCAATATCAAATCCATCTATATCCGCAGCGACAAGGGTGAAATGATTCAGCTGGACAACTTGGTGGAATTCATAGAAGCGGTAGCGCCTCCCAAACTGTATCACTACAACCGTTTTATCTCAGCTACGATTTCTGCCGGACTGGCTGAAGGAAAAACCATTGGTGACGGTCTGGACGAGATGGACAAGATTGCAGCCAACGTACTGGATGATACCTTCCGTACGGCTTTGTCGGGCGACTCAAAGGAATACCGTGAAAGTTCCTCTAGTCTGATGTTCGCCTTTATTCTGGCACTCGTGCTGATTTACCTGATACTTTCTGCACAGTTTGAAAGTTTCAAGGACCCGTTCATCATCATGCTGACTGTCCCTCTGGCCATTGCCGGAGCATTGGTCTTCATGTATTTTGGAGACATTACCATGAACATTTTCAGTCAGATTGGTATCATCATGCTGATTGGTCTGGTAGCCAAGAACGGTATTTTGATTGTAGAGTTTGCCAACCAAAAACAAGAAGCAGGAGAAGACAAGATGCAGGCCATCCGCGATGCCGCCCTTCAGCGTTTACGCCCCATACTGATGACGAGTGCTTCTACCATCCTGGGCCTGCTTCCATTGGCTTTTGCCTCGGGAGAAGGAGCCAATCAGCGCATTGCCATGGGAGTAGCAGTAGTGGGTGGTATGCTGGTATCTACCTTCCTGACCATGTACATTGTGCCTGCTATCTATTCGTATATTTCGACAAACCGTGCTAAAAAAGAAAGAAAATGAGAAAACGGCTTATTTATTTCATGATATGTCTGCTGGGAGGTGGAATAGCCGCACAAGCCCAGTACACCTATACGCTAAAACAGTGCCTGGAAGAGGGACTGGCGAACAACTATTCACTCCGCATCACCCGCAACGAAGAGCAAATAAGTAAAAACAATGCGACGTTAGGGAATGCCGGCTACTTGCCCACGGTAGATTTGACTGCCGGATATACCGGAAATGCAGACAACAGCAATACGAAGGCACGGGCAACGGGTGAAACCACCAAGCTTCGTGGCGTGTATGACCAGACCTTGGATGCTGGAGTAGATTTGAACTGGACCATCTTTGACGGTTTCAATATCAGCACCACTTACAAGCAATTGAAAGAACTAGAACGTCAAGGTGCCACCAATACCCGAATTGCCATTGAAGATTTTATTGCCAGTCTTACTGCGGAGTATTATAATTACATCCAGCAGGAAATCCGTTTGAAAAACTTCCGCTATGCCGTATCGCTATCCAGAGAACGCCTGCGTATCGTAGAAGAACGTTATCATATCGGGAATTTCTCCCGACTGGATTATCAGCAGGCCACCGTCGACTTCAATGCCGACCGGGCACAGTATATCAAACAAAGGGAACTGGTGCACACTTCACGCATCAATCTCAATGAGCTGATGGCTGCCAAAGACATGGACCGCCCACTCAGTGTGAAAGATTCTGTGATTGACGTAAACGAGAACTTGGAATTCAATGACTTGTGGGAAGGGGCCCTTCAAACCAATGCTTCTTTATTGCAAGCGGACCAAAACACCGTATTGGCTCAGTTGGATTATAAAAAGGTATTGTCGCGCAACTATCCGTACGTACGACTAAATGCAGGTTACGGATACACCCTCAACAAATACGACGTAAATGCCACACGCCAACGAAACAACTGGGGATTCAGCGGAGGTGTCACTATCGGATTCAATATCTTCGACGGTAACCGGAAACGGGAAAAACGAAATGCCAGCCTGGCTATCCGCAACGCACAATTTGCCCGCGATGAACTGGAACAAAGCTTACGAGCCGACCTGAGCAACCTGTGGCAGGCTTACCGAAACAACCTTCGCCTGCTGGAACTGGAACGTCAAAACCTGGTTTCTGCTAAAGAGAACCATGAAATCGCCAAGGAACGTTACCTGCTGGGCGACTTATCAGGTATTGAAATGCGTGAAGCACAAAAAAGTCTGCTCGATGCCGAAGAACGCATTCTTTCTGCCGAATACGATACCAAGATGTGCGAAATCTCTTTACTGCAGCTCAGCGGAAAGGTTACACAATATCTGAAATAAGATATTCAGTAATTTTTCCTACCTTTGTCGGACAATAAAAAAACAGACAAAGAAATGGGGCTTTTTATTCGAAAAAGTATAGAGGCTTTACAAGCAGAAGCCAAAGAAACTGGAAGTGGTACCCTTAAACGAGTGCTGGGCCCTGTCAGCCTGGTAGCTCTCGGGGTAGGTGTAATTATCGGAGCCGGATTATTTTCCATTACCGGAACCGTAGCCGCATCGTATACCGGACCAGCTATCACACTTTCCTTTATTATTGCAGCCATCGGCTGTTGTTTTGCCGGACTCTGTTATGCAGAATTTGCTTCCATGATTCCGGTATCCGGGAGTGCCTATACCTACTCCTACGCCACCATGGGAGAACTTATTGCCTGGATTATCGGATGGGACTTAGTATTGGAATATACCGTAGCAGCCACGACTGTCAGTATCAGCTGGAGCCGTTACATGACCGTATTCCTGCAAGGAGTAGGCATTGATTTACCCCATGCATTTACGGCATGTCCATGGGACGGGGGTATTGTCAACATTCCAGCCATGATAATTGTGGTCCTCATGAGCTTAATTCTGATGCGAGGTACCGCCGGAAGTTCTTTCTTTAACGGACTGATTGTATTTCTAAAAATAGCAGTCATCCTGATTTTTGTGGTACTCGGCTGGCAGTTTATTCAAAATGAGAACTATACTCCTTACATTCCAGCCAATACCGGTACATTGGGAGAATTCGGTGTTTCCGGGATTTTCCGTGGAGCAGCGATTGTCTTTTTTGCCTTTTTAGGATTCGATGCGGTAAGTACAGCAGCACAGGAAACCAAAAATCCGAAACGGGACATGCCCATCGGTATTTTAGTATCCTTGCTGGTCTGCACCATCTTATATATTCTCTTTGCCCATGTGATGACAGGAGTAGCCCATTACACCGACTTCAGTGGGCAGGTGGGAATTGCTCCGGTAGCTGTAGCCATTGAAAAGATGGGGTATCCCGATGCTGCAGGTGTCATACAACCCGCTTATCCGTGGTTGAACAAGGCCATCATCCTGGCCATTCTGTTCGGATACTGCTCGGTAATTATGGTCACCCTGCTCGGACAAAGCCGTGTATTCCTGAGCATGAGCCGCGACGGTCTTTTACCACCGTTCTTTTCCAAAATCAACCAGCGTTTCCGTACACCGGTACACAGCAACTGCCTGTTTATGGTACTCGTCAGCCTGTTGGCCGGATTTATCCCGGCACAAGTAGCCGGTGAAATGACCAGTATCGGCACACTCCTGGCATTCACCTTGGTCTGCGCAGCCATCCTGATTGTACGCAAGACCATGCCCGATGTACCCCGTGCCTTCAAGACTCCCTTCGTACCCTTCGTTCCGATTATGGGTATCCTCACCTGCTTGTGCATGATGAGCTTCCTTCCGGCCGATACCTGGATACGTCTGGTGCTGTGGATGCTTATCGGACTGGATGTCTATGCTTCATACGGAATCCATCACAGCAAACTGGAATACGGTCAAAAGCACCGTAAAGGAGATATTGTATTAAACCTGACCGGACTTATTTTGTCTATTCTAAGTGTGATTACCGGACTATGGCATCAGCAGACCGTAGGATGGGATGCTGACAAGACCCTGCTGACCATCTCTTTTGTGTTTGCCTTCACACACTGCGCTTTTTACATGTGGCGAATCTGGAAACATCCGCACAATCGGACGAAGGTTTCTTAAAAGAAGTTATAAAAAATCGTCAGGAACAGAAAAAACGAATAATAAACCACAACCAACATATAAAAAAGCAGTTATTTTACAGCGATTTATACTATTATGGATAAGAATATATTGTACACGGCCATTCAGGCCGCCCTTGCTGCGGGAGCAGAAATTATGTCTGTCTACACAGACCCGAAAGCAGATTTTGAAATAGAAAAGAAAGCGGACAATTCTCCGCTGACCATTGCCGACCGCAAGTCGCATGCAATTATAGCCCAAGCACTGGCTGCGACTCCTTACCCCGTTTTGAGCGAAGAAGGGGCTAAAATCGATCCAGAAGAAAGACAACAATGGAAAGAGCTGTGGGTAGTCGACCCACTAGACGGCACCAAGGAATTCATCAAGCGTAACGGAGAATTTACCGTAAACATTGCCTATGTGAAAAATGGTTGTCCTGAAGCGGGAGTCATTTACATTCCGGTAAAGCAGGAACTCTATTTTGCCGACATTGAACTAGGAGCCTACAAAATCAAAGACATTACCGATACAGAAGCTTTTCCGTCGCTGGATGCACTGATGGAGCAAGCCGAACGGTTGCCGTATGCCAACCGGACAAACGATACGTTCGTTATCGTGGCTTCACGTTCACACCTGACTCCCGAAACGGAAGCTTACATCCATGAAATGCAGCAAAAACATGCACACGTGGAAACAATTTCCAAGGGAAGTTCGTTAAAGTTGTGCCTCATTGCCGAAGGAAACGCGGACGTATATCCCCGCTTCGCTCCCACGATGGAATGGGACACCGCAGCCGGCCATGCCATTATCCGTGCTGCCGGAAAGGAAGTCTATCAGGCTGGAAAAACAGAACCGCTACAATATAATAAAACAGACCTGCTGAACCCCTGGTTCATTGCAGAATAACCCCCAATTTATGTCTACTGAGATTATCATCGTACTTCTTTCACTCGTGGCCATGCTGGCCGCACTGATTATGGACAAGATGCGACCGGGAATGATTTTGTTCTCGGTGGTGGTGATTTTTCTTTGCACGGGTATCCTTACCCCTAAAGAAATGCTGGAAGGCTTCAGCAACAAAGGCATGATTACCGTAGCCATGCTGTTTCTGATAAGCGAGGGCGTCCGTCAGAGCAATGCCTTGTCACAGCTTATCAAAAAACTGCTGCCACAGCAGACCACTTCGGTCTTCCGGGCACAAATACGCATGCTGCCCAGCATTGCCTTCATTTCCGCTTTCCTGAACAATACCCCGATAGTAGTCATTTTTGCCCCTATCATCAAACGGTGGGCCGGCTACGTCAAACTTCCGGCCACTTATTTCCTGATTCCCCTTTCGTATGTGACCATTCTCGGAGGCATCTGCACCCTGATTGGCACTTCTACCAACCTGGTAGTCCACAGCATGATTCTTGACGCAGGACTGAAAGGGTTCAGCATGTTCGAACTCGGAAAAGTGGGAGTCTTTATCGCCCTGGCCGGCATCATCTACCTGCTTCTGTTCTCTAAAAAGCTCTTGCCTTCCGACCGTCCGGAAACCACCAGCGAAGAAGATGGCGATTCTTCATTGCACCTGGTAGAAGCCGTAATCGGCCCCCGGTTCCCGGGAATCAACAAGACGGTCAGCGAATTTGATTTCAAGCGCCATTACGGAGCTGAAGTAAAAGAACTTCGCCGCAGCGGACGCACCTATAAGAATCTGAGCGAGGTCAGTTTCCGGGAGGGTGACACACTGGTGGTGCTGACCGATGACAGTTTCATCCAGACATGGGGAGAATCATCCGTCTTCCTGATGCTGGCCAACGGAAAAGAATACGAACCTGCCGGCAAAAAGAAACGCTGGTTTACCCTTTTCCTGCTCCTGTTCATGATTGTAGGGGCCACCGTGGGCGAACTGCCGGGTATTGAAAAATACCTTCCAGAAGGCATCAAGCTGGATATGTTCTTTTTCGTTTCCATCACTACGGTCATCATGGCATGGAGCAAAATATTCCCTCCACAGAAATACACCAAATATATTTCATGGGATATTCTGATTACCATTGCCTGCGCTTTTGCCATCAGCAAGGCCATGGAAAATTCCGGGGTGGCCGATTTGCTGGCCGGATACATCATCAACCTGGGACATAATTACAGTCCCTACGTATTGCTGGCCGTGCTGTTCATCATTACAAACATCTTTACGGAGCTGATTACCAACAATGCAGCGGCAGCACTGTCTTTCCCCATTGCCTTGTCATTGTCCACCCAGCTGGGCATCAATCCCATGCCGTTCTTCGTGGTCATCTGCATGGCAGCCTCAGCCAGCTTCTCCACTCCCATCGGCTATCAGACCAACCTGATTGTACAAGGTATCGGAAATTACAAGTTCACCGACTTCGTACGCATCGGACTGCCACTGAACATCATTACGTTCCTGATTTCCGTATTCCTCATTCCGCTGATATGGCCGTTTTAAAACAGATTAAATACGCTTTAAACCATGAATAATCAAGAAACAAATCATATCTATCCGATATTCGACCGCATGCTGGGCCGTGCTGACAAAGAAGAACTGCTGAAGCAACACGGACTCATGATCTGGTTTACCGGACTGAGCGGTTCCGGTAAAAGCACCATCGCCATTGCCCTGGAGCGTGAATTACAACAACGCGGCCTGCTTTGCCGTATCCTGGATGGCGACAACATCCGGAGCGGCATCAACAACAACCTGGGATTCTCGGCAGAAGACCGTGTAGAAAACATCCGCCGCATTGCAGAAGTCGGCAAGCTGTTTGTCGATACCGGCATCATCACCCTGGCCGCCTTTATCAGCCCCAACAACGAAATACGCGAAATGGCTGCCGGAATCATCGGGAAAGAGGATTTCTTAGAAATCTACGTCAGCACGCCGTTAGAAGAATGTGAGCGTCGTGATGTAAAAGGTCTGTATGCTAAGGCACGCCGTGGAGAAATCAAGAACTTCACCGGTATCTCTGCTCCGTTCGAAGCTCCGGCTCATCCGGCTCTTTCGCTCGATACATCGAAATTATCCCTTAAAGAATCTGTCGACCAGCTGCTCGACCTGATTCTTCCGAAAGTAATCAAAAAATAAACATATATAACCATGCAAGAAGAATACAATTTAAGCCACCTGAAAGAACTCGAAGCCGAGTCTATTCACATTATTCGTGAGGTGGCTGCTGAATTTGAAAATCCGGTGATGCTCTACAGTATCGGAAAAGACTCATCCGTCATGGTCCGTCTGGCTGAAAAAGCCTTCGCTCCGGGAAGAGTACCGTTCCCACTGATGCACATCGACTCCAAATGGAAATTCAAGGAAATGATTCAGTTCCGCGATGAATATGCCAAGAAATACGGCTGGAACCTGATTGTAGAAAGCAACATGGAAGCTTTCAAGGCAGGCGTAGGCCCCTTCACTCACGGAAGTAAGGTACATACCGACCTGATGAAGACACAGGCCCTGCTCCATGCCCTCGACAAATATAAATTTGACGCTGCCTTCGGTGGCGCACGCCGCGACGAAGAGAAATCACGTGCCAAGGAACGTATCTTCTCTTTCCGCAACGAATTCCACCAGTGGGACCCTAAAAACCAGCGTCCGGAGCTTTGGGATATCTACAATGCCCGCATCCGCAAAGGAGAAAGTATTCGTGTGTTCCCGCTGAGCAACTGGACAGAGCTGGACATCTGGCAATATATCCGCCTTGAAAATATTCCAATCGTACCGTTGTATTTTGCCAAAGAACGCCCGGTAGTCAACATGGACGGACAATTGATTATGCCCGACGACGACCGTCTGCCGGAAAAATACCGCGACAAGATTGAAATGAAGAAAATCCGTTTCCGTACCTTGGGATGCTGGCCGCTGACAGGAGCCATTGAAAGCGAAGCCGATACCATCGAAAAGATTGTAGAGGAAATGATGACCACCACCAAGAGTGAACGTACTACCCGTGTCATCGACTTCGACCAGGAAGCCAGTATGGAACAAAAGAAACGTGAAGGATATTTTTAATTACGCAACAACATGGAAGAATTAGATAAAAGCAAATCAGGCAACCCGATGGAAGGAGAAGCCAGAGGCAAGATGTCCATCGAAGAATTCCTGGCAAAAGATGAACAAAAAGACCTGCTCCGTTTCCTGACCGCAGGTTCAGTAGACGACGGTAAATCTACACTAATCGGTCGTCTGCTGTTCGACAGTAAGAAATTGTATGAAGACCAGCTCGATGCCTTGGAACGCGACAGCAAACGTATGGGAAATGCCGGTGAACACATTGACTATGCCCTGTTGCTCGACGGATTGAAAGCTGAACGTGAACAAGGTATCACTATCGACGTGGCTTACCGTTATTTCTCTACCAACAACCGTAAGTTCATCATTGCCGACACTCCGGGACATGAACAATACACCCGTAACATGATTACCGGTGGTTCTACCGCCAACTTGGCAGTCATTCTGGTTGATGCCCGCACCGGTGTCATCACACAGACCCGCCGCCACACTTACCTGGTATCTCTGTTAGGTATCAAGCACGTGGTATTGGCTGTCAACAAGATGGACTTGGTTGACTACTCAAAAGAAGTATTCGACAAGATTGTAGCCGAATATACCGCTTTCATCTCCCCGTTAGGAGTTCCCGACGTACAGTGCATTCCACTTTCAGCCCTTGAAGGTGACAATGTAGTAGAAAAATCAGACCGTACTCCATGGTACGAAGGCCCAGCCTTGCTGGAATTCCTTGAAACCGTACACATCGGTAACGACCATAACCTGAACGACTTCCGCTATCCGGTACAGTATGTACTCCGTCCGAACCTCGACTTCCGCGGTTTCTGTGGGAAGGTAGCTTCCGGCGTCATCCGTAAAGGCGATGAAGTGGTAGCTCTTCCTTCTGGCAAACGTTCGCATGTAAAAAGCATCGTGACCTACGACGGCGAACTCGACTATGCCTTCCCGCCTATGTCTGTAACCCTGACACTGGAAGATGAAATCGACGTATCCCGTGGCGAAATGCTGGTACACCCAGACAACATGCCACTGATTGGACGTAACTTCGAAGCCATGCTCGTATGGATGGACGAAGAAAAGATGGACATGGAAAAATCTTTCTTCCTGAAACAAACCACCAATACCAGCCGTACCCGTATCGACAGCATCAAATATAAGGTAGATATCAACACCATGGAACACCTGTCAGTAGAAAACGGACGCCTGGCCAAGGAAGATGTTCCTATGCAGCTCAACCAGATTGCCCATGTGGTACTGACTTCTTCCAAGGAGCTGTTCTTCGACCCATATACAAAGAACAAAGCTACCGGTGCCTTCATCCTGATTGACCCGATTACCAACAACACCAGTGCAGTAGGTATGATTATCGATCAGGTGGCCGACAAAGACATGCATAACCAGATGGAACTGCCTGTCCTCAATCTGCCGAAACTGGGAATCGCTCCAGAGCACTACGAAGCCATTGAACGTGCCGTAAAAGAACTGGAACGTCAAGGTATTGCTGTGGAAATAAAAAAATAATACGCATCAAACACGGTAAGGTATGAATAAAAAATTCACAGCACTCGCAATGGCAGCACTTCTGGTTCACATGGATGCTTCAGCCTTTATTCATGCAATGGAAATTTCAGCAGAAACTTATGCTTCTGCCAATGAAAGCCATCAATGGAAAGGCAAGAAAGTAGCATTCCTGGGCGACTCTATTACAGACAAGCAACGAATCGGTACTCAAAAGTGCTACTGGGAGTACTTAGCCGAGATGCTGGGAATCGAAGCTTTTTCATACGGCATCAATGGAAATCAGATGGATGGTTTGCTAAAGCAGGCACAACTGCTTCTGCAAGAACACGGACAAGAAACAGACGCCATTATTGTTTTTGCCGGCACCAACGATTTCAATGCAGGAGTTCCTATCGGTAAATGGTTTGAAGAAGTAAAACGCGATGCTCCTATGCCGAACGGGAAGAAAGCCGAAAAAACTTACCGCGAAATGAGTACAGATACAGACACATTCTGTGGACGTATAAACAGACTGATGGATTATCTGAAAACGAATTTCCCAACCCAGCAGATTATTCTGCTGACACCACTGCATCGAGGATTTGCACAATTTGGAGACAACAATGTACAACCGGAAGAAGCCTTCACCAACAGTAAAGGATTATTCGTAAATGACTATGTGCAAACAATCAAAGAAGCCGGAAATGTCTGGGCTGTACCCGTGATCGACTTAAATAGTCTAAGCGGGCTCTACCCCATGAATGACTCTCATGTGCCTTATTTTCACAATGGAGAAACAGACCGGCTTCACCCCAATGCAGAAGGTCACAAGCGGATGGCCAAGACACTGATGTATCAGATGATGGCCCTTCCTTCTTCATTTAAATAAAGAATAAAAGAAATAATAAAATAAACCGTAAGAAATGGGATTACTTGAATTCAACAAACTCCCCATCAATACTTTAGTGGGAGCCGACTGGAAGACCTTCAACCAGATAACCGCTGGTCGTACCATCGATCCTGCGTATAAAGGAAAATACCGCCTGACCAAGGCTGTATGCCGCCTGTTATCTACGCTGGCTCCTCTGCAGGACAAACGTTACGAAAAGCTGTTGGCCAACAAGCCACTGGAACACGATCCTGTATTTATCCTCGGGCACTGGCGCAGTGGAACCACGTTCATGCACAACGTATTCTCTTGCGACAAGCACTTCGGTTACAACACCACTTATCAGACGGTATTCCCGCACCTGATGATGTGGGGACAACCTTTCTTCAAGAAGAACATGAGCTGGCTGATGCCGGACAAACGCCCGACCGATAACATGGAACTTGCCGTAGACCTTCCGCAAGAAGAAGAATTTGCCTTGGCTAACATGATGCCCTACACGTACTATAACTTCTGGTTCCTGCCTAAACACATGCAGGAATATGCCGACAAGTACCTGTTGTTCGATGACATCAGCGAGGCCGAACTGAAAGTGTTTGAAGAAACCTTTACCAAACTCATCAAGATTTCTTTGTGGAACACCCACGGTACACAGTTCCTCAGCAAAAATCCGCCGCATACCGGACGTGTGAAAGAGCTGGTGAAAATGTTCCCCAACGCCAAGTTCATCTACCTGATGCGTAACCCGTACACCGTATTTGAATCTACACGCAGCTTCTTCACCAACACCATCCAACCACTAAAATTGCAGGACATCAGCAACGAAGAACTGCAAGAAAACATTCTTTCGGTTTATGCCAAATTGTACCATAAGTACGAAGCCGACAAGAAGTTCATTCCGGAAGGCAACCTGGTAGAAGTCCGCTTTGAAGACTACGAAACCAATGCATTTGACATGACGCAGGAAATCTATCAAAAACTGCAGATTCCAGGTTTTGAGGACGCTCGTGCCGACATTGAAGCTTACGTCAACAAAAAGAAAGGTTACAAGAAAAACAAATACCAATACAAACCTGAGACGGTAGAACTGGTGGAAAAGAACTGGTCGTTTGCCTTGGAGCAGTGGGGATATAAACTGTAAGACTAAACTCAATAGAACAAAAAATGCGGGACATACGTTCCGCATTTTTTGTTACACATTCTCAATCTGTTTACTTACATACGATTCGGAATCCTACAGCTGTTTTCAGATGAGCTGAATCAGGGTAAACAAGACTCAGTCCATCAGCCTCTTGCTTCCATTCTATCTTATTCTTCTCTCCCAACAATTCCACAGAAGTCACCTGCTTTTGTCCTGTACCCGCATCACTTCCTAAAGAAAGGATTTTCAGTTTATCACCAGCCTTTGGCACAGTCATACACCAAGCATAGATGGCCCCATCTTTGCCTACTGTAAAACGAAAGTCGGTGGTATAGAAGCTTTCCCCATCGATCCAGCGTCTTATTATAAAAATCCGCTATTACCCGTTGCATGGCATCACATTTGTATCCAGTACCTGTTCCTGAGCCACTGAAAGGTTGCTGGTCCGTACCGTCTGTATAAATGAAATCCGGATTGTATTTATCTACGGCATCCATCATTCTCAACGCCCACCATTTGGCATACCATTCGGCATACTCCAGATGGCCGCTAAAGATACCAGCCTGAGGAGGAGACCATCTTGAGTTAGCCGCCTCAGCCACCGTTTCATACTCCCTCAAATTAATCCCATAGAGATATTTAGGGTCTAATCCTTCCCACCATTTACCTTTGCCATCGGCCAGTGTCAGGTTTCCGTCGTATGGCACTCCTTTCTTATCACCTTTTGTATCACTTTGAAAAGCTGTCTGCCACCACCAGGAATACTCATGATGGAAGGTAAGACCAAAACGGATTCCTGCCTTTCTTGCAGCTTTCTCCCATTCACCAATCAAATCACGCTTCGGGCCCAGACGCGTAGAGTTCCAAGGTTGATATTTAGAATCCCACATATCAAACTGGTCATGATGCACACCCTGAATGATAAGAAATCTTGCCCCTGCATCCTTATAAATATCCACCAAAGCCTGCGGGTTAAACTTCTTCGGATTCCAGTCGCGCAATACCTCCTTGTATCCCACTTCCGAAGGATGTCCATAATTTTTCAGGTGATTTTCATACGCCGGTGTCCCCTCCACGTACATTTTTCGTGCATACCAGTCGCCGCTTTCTCCTGCCGACTGCGATCCAAAATGTATCCAGATATGTAATCGATTTTATCGACAGCAATATTATTTATAACACCCAACAATATTTTTTCTCGAAATTACCACACTTTTAAAAACTCTGCACCTATTTCTTTCTCAAAAGGACCTACCATTGGAGAGTTCTCGTCGCGTTTATTACCCCAATAATCACAATCAATGTTCAAAGGAGTGCCGTCGGGGTTCTCATAAGCATAAGTGGACAACCGTACTCGTCCTAATCTATGTGCTGTTACGGGACGCAAAGAAAGATTTGACAGCACGTGCATATCAAACTTCCATGACAAATACACTTCATTTCCTCTTTCCACCAACACAAGGCATGGATTGAAAGATGCATTTACAATACCTTGATTTTTCCCCTTGACAGCTTCTGCCCCATTACAAAAGAAATTACCTTCCGCATAAATAGGACTTTTTACTGAATCATACATACATATTCCATATTCCCTTTTTGAATCAGATTTCCCTATAAAAATATTATTATAGAAACGGTTGTCACCATTCGTTATATTTGATACCCCCTTTATCTCCGTGGAATGTTCTAACTGATACGGTGTATAACGATCGTCAAATTCTACAGCTGTGAAACCGTTTACAAGATTATATACATAAGCACCTCCATCAGAGAAATCATATATAGCGAAATCAGACAAAAGGATATTATTATCAACCATATAAGGCCCATGATTCACTTCAAAAAACAAATCCGCATTCCCATTTCGATAGAGCAGATTGGAAGATACTCTAGTACCCTGCGTCATCCAATCCAACCACATTCCATAATTTCCCCCATCATGTATTCTGTTGTGATGGATGTGAGTATCAATCGCTCCATGAAATTTAATGCCGGCCATTTCCTGCCCGCTGAACTGACCTTTCACCCAGATATTATAAATATGATTTCCATAAATCTCAGAAAAAGCAGCTCCCATACTACCACAAATACCGGTCTGTTCACAGTCGGATATTATATTATTCCTCACAATATGCGAGCCTATATTTTCACGATTCCATCCATGCCGTAGAGTATTGAAAATCACTTCCCGATAGTGAGCTGTGCCGTCCAAACGAGAATCTATGGAAGCCAGATTATGCCCGGTACTTCTCTCTTTTCCCAAAGAAATGCCATTGCAACGTGAATTCTTAATCACATTATTTTCTATAATCCAACCCTTATTCCAGTTTGTCGCCACCATACCAATCTGTTCCGCAGTCGGTGCAGCCCACTGGGTAGCCGCCTGACTTATACGAAAACCGCGGATAGTTATATAATTCAGCCCCTCTCTTGTAGGATAAAAACAAGTAGGACGAACTGCTATTTCAACCGTTTCTTTATTAGGATTCAATTTTCCAAAATTCGCATAGATAGTCGTATTCGCCTCATCCACTACAGCATGCCAAAGATAACAACTACCCTGTGGATCCCGTTTACTATATATAGTATCCGAATACACTTTCTCTTTTGTATCTACTTCATATAAAGATACATCATTTAAATAGACATCCCCAGTATGATGCACACGACCGTGATTATAAAACCAATCTCCACCAAGCTTTTCTATATAGGGATTATAACTGCCAAAAAAACTATTAGGCAAAACAACCTTCCAGACTCCTGGCATTTGTCTTTCTTTTATCCAATCTGTAACCAGCTCGGAGCCTTTTATCTCAACTTTTTCTCCTTCTGCTGCCCGATAAAGAATACGTTCATCCTTATTTCTTCCACCATTCAACGGATTTATCCATTCCCGATAAACACCAGCATGAACCGTAATCGTATCACCAGACAAGGCTTTTTGTGCCGCAGCATTAATTGTTCTCAAAGGAGAATTCAACGTGCCGCTATTTATATCATTACCAGTTACCTTAACATGATACTCTCTAGCATAAGTTTGTGCCACCAAACAAAATAAAGCCACAACTAAGACCAATGTTTTACCAATAAAATCTGTCACTTTCATATAACATTTAATTAAAATAAATACCCATAGAATCAATTATTTAATTTCTTTCTCTTTATTAAAATCATTTAGCGCATCATAAAACGCTGTTATGTTTTCCAGTGGAACTTCAGGAGGAACATCACAACCTGTCGAAATCACAAAATTAGAATAATCTTGTAACTGCTCCAGCAATTTGAATGTATGTTGATAAACCTCTTTCGGTTCAGCCTGCTTAAATACAGAAACCGGATCAATATTACCCATCACCAAAGCTGTTGGAGGACATTCCTTAATTGTGGAAAGCATATCTATCTTGTTCCCAAAATGATAACCTTTTGCACCTGTAGCAACCATAGCAGAAGTGCATTGTCCCATATTGCCACAATTATGTAAAACCACCATAAAAGTCTCATCTTGAACAGCATCAACTATACGTTTCACATAAGTAGAAGAATAGGTCAAACAATCTTCATTTGACAATAATCCCGCAGCCGGTTCTGCAATAATAACCCCCGCAGAACCGCATGACTTAATCGCGTGACAATACTTTATAATAAAACTAGTACATTTCTCCAGCAATATATTTACTGTATCCGGATTTGTATAAATAGCCATCAGAATCTCGGTCATATCAAACAGACGACCTGCAAGCGAATAAGGACCAATACATCCGCCTAATACAGGTTTGTTTATAGAAAGAGACGCTAATTTATTGGCTTTCAAATATTGCGGAACACGAGCGACCTCCAAGGAAGGCACTTGTAATCTCACGGCCTCATCATAGTTTGAAACTAAACGTCCCACAATACATGGGACTTCTGATTCATAAAACTGAATTGTAGAACCAAAAGCCTCTGCTTCTACTGTTAAATCCATAATAACCGTAGATGCTATAGATTGTGGAAAACGACGAATTAAAATCTCAATTGCTTTACTATGTATTTCACCATCTTTTACGGCAGCCAACACCGTCGCTCCCGAAAGTTCAATACCTGGATGAGTCATAATAGGCAAGGCATAACACTTTCTAGACATGATTATCTCATTTATCCACTTATCTACATTCATAATTCACTTCTTTTTTCTATTTTTATAACAGTTTTTTTTACCACACAACTCGCAACCATATTTCTGCTTGGTTACCATTTTCCCAACAGCAATCACACCACTCACTGATTTTATCGGACACATCAATGAAGAAGTATTAAGAGCGATTCCACAAGGCAGTTCAGGTAAAAGTGAAAACAATATCTGCTGATCGGAAACACACCAGCCACAATACCCCGGGCTATAAGGATAGCTTATGCCATATCCCGACAAACGAAATTTCACCTCCAAGTCATTACAAGCTCTACGCACTACAGCCTCAGCAATAGCAGATCCCAAAGAATCCAACAAGAATTCCTCCGCTATTTCTCCTCTGGATTTCACCTTTTGTTGAAAGTTCTCAAACTCATTGCCAACCGTTACCACAAATAAGACAAAATATTCTGCTCCAGTCAAAAAAGGAGTAATAATCGAACCCGTATGTAGACTACAGCCTCCCAATCTAATATTCGCTTCTTCCACTCCTTCAGCTGGATAGATACAATATCCATAGCATGGCCGACAAATACGAGATACCTGACTTTCGAGGTTTAACATGATGGACAAGACATCACCTTCCAGTTTATATCCTTTTCCTAACGAATAATTCAAATCATCCCAGTCCACTAAGATATCCTGCCAAGCAAGCTGTGTCATTTGAAAATTTATATTCCTTTCCATCAATTCACACCAATTAATTGCTTAGCCATAACTACCGCCGCATTGGCATTGCTCGTATAACCGTCAGCCCCAATAGAACGGGCAAAAGATGCAGTAATAGGTGCGCCTCCGACCATTACTTTCACTTTACCATACAGTCCCGCCTTTTTCAAGTCTTCTATCACTACTTTCATATAATTCATCGTGGTTGTCAATAACGCAGACATACACATTATATCTGCATGACTCTCTGCTACCGTCTTTATAAACTTATCACTTGACACATCTACTCCAAGATTAATCACTTCAAAGCCACACCCCTCAAACATAGAAGCTACCAAATTTTTACCTATATCATGTAAATCTCCCTTTACAGTTCCTATCACGATTTTTCCCACATACATATCCTGTCGACCTCGCAACAAAGGCCTCAAAATATCCAACGCCCCCTTCATTGCACGTGCACTCATTAACAAGTTAGGAACAAACACTCTTCCTTCCTCAAATTGCTTACCGATTTCCTCCATTGCTTTTATCATATAATCAGTAATTATCTCATCTGGTTGAATTCCATCAGACACAGCTCCCTTGGTTACAGCTACAGCCATTTCTAACTTTCCATCCACTATAGCTTCAAATAAATCTTTCAATTCCATACTCTATACTTTAATTATTAAAAATTTTCAAAGCATCCAACATAGCCACAACATTTTCCACTGGCACATTGGCTTGAATGTTATGAACCGTATTGAATACAAAGCCACCATCACGCCCAAAGATTTCACACTGCTCTAAAACCTGCCTTCGTACCTCATCCGGAGTTCCAAAAGGAAGAACACGCTGGGTATCAATACCACCGCCCCAAAATGTCAAATCCTTTCCAAATTCCTTCTTCAGCATTTTAGAATCCATACCCTTGGCATTTATTTGGACAGGATTAATAATATCAAATCCAGCCTCTATCAGTACCGGCAAAAAAGGAACTATAGCCCCACACGAATGTTTAAAGACCTTCCAAGTGGTGTGAGAATGAATCCAATCATTCATCCGGCGATAATGAGGAAGCCAAAGATTACGAAACGTATCTATTGAACAGAACTGAGATTCCTGAGATCCAAAATCGGTTCCACAAGTCAATACCACATCGACCTTGTCTCCCAAGGCATTCCATAATTTCTCATAATTGGAAATGGCAATATCAGTTTCCCGACTGAACACCTCATACAGATATTCTTGACGCATCACCGTTGACATATACCATTCTACCACGCTACGGATACCTTTAGGAGATTTAAGCCCCATACCCGGAACAAAAGCCACGTCTCCAAGAGCAGTTCCTCCAAAACTAGCCACCACCGCCCGGCCTGTCTGGTGAGCTTTTTCTACCATATTAACATAATAGTCCAATTCTGTATCAGTAATGGCTGTAAACTCTTCCAAATTATCCTGTGGATTCAGGCTATCTTCATCAATAGGAGCCTGTCTCTCTATAGCATTTATAAAGAAACACCCCTCAGGCATCACTGCACTCGGAGGGTAGTCTATATCGCCACCAGCATATACATAAACATCACCTTTCTTATCTGGTGTCAGATTCAGCTGTTCTGGTACCAAAACCAATTGCCCCCACGGAGTAATCTGTTCATGTAAACAAGTCGTATCATGGTTGAATATATCTTTACTTCCCCCTACCCCTATACAATCTATCCCCATTGCATCTGCAAGTTCCGCATCAACTTCACCAAGCATTTGAAAAGAATCCACAATCTTCACTGGCCTGAAAGGCAATTTATAATACTCACGTAACTTTTCTACTACACGACAATGAATTCCAGTTACAGCTGTACTTCCAAAATCAATAGGAATCCTATCACTATTTTGATGTGACAACGCTACCTTAATTCTGTCTCTTGATTGTTCCATATCAATACTAAATTAAATCATAATTCACTTAATACATAAAATAGCGAGTTTCTCCCACCAGCTGTACTTCCTTTGAAATAACCCCAGAAGTGAATCTATCCGGAGCACTAGGGCACACATTTCCCACATAAAAGATTACTGTACCCGGATTCTCCGTTACTCCTCCTGCTTCTTCCACATAAGCCAAACTTCTGGGATTCAAGCAAAACTCCACCATCTTTGTCTCTCCCGGTTTCAGTTTCACTTTCTGGAAACGGGCAAGCTGGCAATTCGGAGCTTCCTGCGCTATCTTTTTATGCGACAAATACAATTGAACCACTTCTTCACCTTCCACCTTGCCGGTGTTCTTTACAGCTACTTTCACCCGGACACTATCTCCGGTCTGTATCAGCGAAGGAACTTCCAAATCCTTATACTTAAAGGAAGTATAACTTAAGCCATATCCAAAAGGATACAGCACATCTCCTGTAAAATAACGGTAAGTACGATTTTTCATAGAATAATCATTAAAGTCTGGAAGATCCGCATCTGATTTATAAAACGTAATTGGAAGTTTACCCGAAGGATTGTAACGTCCGAATAGAATATCAGCCAATGCTGTTCCAGTTTCCTGTCCTCCGTACCAGGCTTGGATAATAGCAGATGTATTGGCAGCTTCCCAATTAAAGGCAATAGCACTACCTGACATACAAATGAACACAACAGGCTTTCCAAGTTGTTTCAATTTTTGCATAATTTCAGTCTGTACTTTAGGCAGATTGATGGTCGTACGGTCTCCCCCATAGAATCCTTCTATATTGCCATTTCCCGCATCTCCTTCTTCTCCTTCCAACAAAGGCGAAATTCCACCTGCATAAATGATTAAGTCAGCAGATTCGTACTTTTTTATAGCCGCATCCAGATTTATACCTTCTTCCAATGTTGTAAAATCAGATAGTTTATCATAGATTACCTCTACGCCTTTTTCCTTTTTCAGCGCATCCAGTAAAGTAATGTTCTGTGAGGGGATACCGTTGTAATTTCCCAATTGCGTAGTAGGATTATTCGCATTAGGTCCAATCAGTGCAATCTTCTTATATTTGGAAGATAAAGGCAACAAGTTCTTATCATTCTTCAATAAGACCATGGACTGCCTTGCTATTTTCAGAGCCTGTTCCTTGTGAGGGGCCGACTCAAGCACTTCATAAGGAATCTTAGAGTAAGGATTTAGGCTGTCCGGAGTAAACAATCCCAGTCTAAAACGTATTTTAAACAGCTTTCGAAGAGAAATATCGATTTGCTCTTCTGTGATAAAACCATCCTTCACAGCCTCATCCAAAGAACGGTACACATTTCCACACTCCAAATCAGTGCCATGCAACACCGCATCCGAAGCGGCAGAAACAGAATCCGGATGCGTCTTATGGCCAGTAATAAAATCGGTAATGGCCCAGCAATCGGAAGTCACATACCCGTCAAACTGCCAGTCATGCAACAAGGTTTTTCGCAAGAACTTATTACTGCCGCAACAGGGTTGTCCATTGAAGCTGTTGTATGCACACATTACCCCTGAAACTTTTGCTTCCTTTATCAAACGATAAAAAGCGGGCAGATAAGTATCATACAAATCATGGTCACTGGCCGTCGCATTAAACTCATGACGCAAAGATTCCGGACCACTATGTACGGCAAAGTGTTTGGCACAAGCAGATGACTTTAAAAATACAGAATCGTTACCCTGCAAGCCTTTTACCATTGCAATTCCCATTTCGGCAGTCAAATAAGGGTCTTCCCCATACGTTTCATGTCCTCTTCCCCAACGTGGATCACGAAAAATATTCACATTCGGACTCCAGAAAGTAAGTCCGGTATATCGGTCACGCGTATCACCTTTTTTCACAGACGCATTATACACAGCCCTCCCCTCATCTGCTATCATTTCAGCGGCTTCATACCAGTCTTTGGGATTAAATGTAGCGGCAATACCTATCGGCTGGGGGAAAACCGTCACTTTCTCTTTAGAACGGGCTACCCCATGCAGACATTCATTCCACCAGTTGTATTCCGGAATGCCCAGCCGCTCTACGCTCTTGGAAGTGTACATCATCTGAGATACCTTTTCTTCCAGTGTCATTCGGAATATCAAATCATCTACACGCTGTTCTATCGGCAAAGTGGGATTTAAATAAGGTAATACACTCTTTTGACTTTCGATTGTCTGCACCGATGAAGCTGATAATGGGAATATAATTCCCATTATCAAAATTAAAAGAACTGACTTTTTCATATCGATTTCTATTTATAAATCTATCAATGAAGTCACTTTTAATCCTGATTTAAAGGTGACTTCATTAAATCATATTAAGGGTTTTGTACCAGAGGAATAGGATAAGCATCTATTTCCGACTGTGGTATATATTGAACCGCACAATTGTCTGTTACCCGAATCTCCTGCACAACACTCGTTTCTGCTCCTCTATCATGACAACCAGGATAATGTCTATCTATCACTTTATCGTTTCGCAACAAATCATATTTACGATGCGCTTCACAATAGAATTCCTTTCTAGCTTCATCCAATATGGCATCTAATACATTACCATCTTTTGTTGCATCATATTCAGGTATACCAGCTCTTTCCTTAATCACATTCATGTCTGAAATAGCGCCTCCTTCATTGTTCAAATAATATCTTGCCTCTGCTCGGTTCAAATACATTTCAGACAAACGGAACAACATCGGAGAATATAACAATGCCTGTTTTTCCTGATATGAAACTTTATTGATGAAATATTTTGGATAATCATTTCTTTTCTGCATGGTGTTTTGAATCTGTACTGTATATTCTCTCCACTCGGCACGTCCATCTACCTCGCCACTCTCATTCCGATGAACCTGTCTAGCAACCACATAAAGGTTACCATCCGGATGAGCCTGTACTTGAGATGACTGATACTCAAAGAAATCTTTCTTATTATCTACTTTAATCATATAATTGTTTCCATCTTTTTCTACAGGTTGAAAACGATAGTAATGTCTATGTAAAGGATCTTCAGCAGGTGTCTTATCATTATTATAAAAAAAGTTTTCACTGATAAAACATATTTCCTGAGATTGAGTAGCACCATCTGAAACACCCTCATATTGAGGTACAATAAAAGTACTTCTCACATCATTGGGATATTTAGCAAAAGCGTCCAACAGAGACTGCGAAGCATATACTTCTCCATATCCGGCTCCATCAATAATGGTATACAATATGCCAGTAAGACTTGTTTCGTAATCTATATCTTTTAACATACGTATGGCGAAGATTGCCTCTGGATTACTTTCCGGAACCAATTCGTTCATTGTTTTATACTGAACGTTTGTCAACAGCATCTTTCCTGAATGCTCAATCACATCCGTTGCATAGGTCTCCGCATTAGTATAATCATGCATATACAGATAAACTCTACTAAGCAAAGCCTTTGCAGCCCACACGTTAGCATAACAAGCATTTTTTTCTATCCCTGAGCCTCCCATTAATTCTTCAGCTTTTTTCAAATCCTTAATTATCTGTTCATACACCTGTTTCACTGTAGCCCTTGACGGATAGTCATCCGCATCAGCTGTAAGTTTTAAGGGAACAGCCAAATCTGACGCAGAAGCAATATGATACTCTTTCCCAAATGTAATCACCAGATAATGATAAAGCATAGCTCGTAAAAAATAATTTTCACCTATCAAATGGTCAATATCACCAGAGATACCTTCTTGTGCAGAGGATATCACTTTATTACAATTCACTATTGTCTTGTAAGAATAAGTCCACAAGTCGGTCAATACTCCATTGTTAGGTATACGCTGATAGTTATAAATATTAAAAGTAGAACTGGTGGATTGCCCACTAAATACTATATTGTCACTTGTATACTCTCCCACATAGTGAATAGCGGTATGAAATACATGTGTTTTCATATATGAATAATTTCCCAAGGTAATAGTTTCAATAGACGACTCATTTGATGCCAGCTCATCGTCCGTCACCGAAGAATAAGGAAATTCTGAAATATCACAAGCGTTCAGCATCCCTATACAGAATATGCCAGCCATTATCTTATTATATACACTTTTCATAATCTAATTTTATTTAATGATTTAAAACGCAACAGACAATCCAAACACATACTTACGTACCGTAGGATATACGCTACTACCCCCATAACCGGTTCCGTCATAACTTGCCGTAGACGGATCTACCTGAGAATAAGGGGTTATTGTAAACAAATTGTCCGCACTGAATGACAAGGTCACATCATCCAGACCCAATTTTCCCAAACAGCGTTCCGGCAGTTTATAAGCCAACGTAATGTTCTTCAATGTCAGGTAGTCCGCATCTTCCAAATAACGACTGGATGTTTTATTTGAATTGGCATTTCCACCACTGATAGCCTTTGGATGAGTGGCGATGTCACCCGGCTTTTCCCATCGCGTCCAACCTTCCTTCAAAACCATCTGGTTATAAGTGTCGTATGCCCCATCAGAATCCAGCAACTCACGACCAGAAGCATACAACTTGGCCCCCATACTATAAGCAAATGATGCTGTAAAAGTCAAATCTTTCCAGCTTAAGGACGTATTAAATCCTCCCGTCACCTTTGGAGCAGCTGAGCCTACATAAGTTTGGTGATTACTTGCCTCAGCATAAGAATCGGTCAACACTCTTTTACCCTCTTCATCCGTTGTATACCATTGAGGTGCACCTGTTTCTGGATCTACACCTGCCCATTCGGCCATCCACAAATCATCCATATCACGGCCTTCCTCAAAACGTCTCAATCCGGAAATCTGAGGCAAACCGCCATACAGTTCCTCAATTTTGTTCTTATTATGAGCTAAATTAAAACTCAGATTCCAGTTCCAATCTTTCATGGAAATGAGGTTTGCATCTATCGTAAATTCTAATCCTTTATTACGCACGGCACCAATGTTCTGCCATTGTCCTCCATAGCCTGTAATAGCAGAAAGCTTCACGAAGTAAAGCAAATCAGAGGTATATTTGTTGTAATAATCCAAAGAAAGGCTTACACGGTCATAAAGAGTCAAGTCCAAGCCGACATTGAAAGTCTGATTCTTTTCCCAGCTCAGTTCATCATTTCCTAACTGGTTGGGGAAATTAGCTGGAAATCCGTTATACATGCCAGCTGTGTACAATGACAAATGATTATAATACCCATCGGGCATGTTACCTACCACTCCCCAGCTAGCTCTCAGTTTTCCTTCTGTCAGGATATCAGACAACGGCTGCATGAACTTTTCACGGTTGAAATTCCATGCACCGGAAAAAGTATAGAAACTTCCGTACTGATTATCCTTACCGAACTTAGAAGAACCATCCAGACGATAGGACGCCTGCAACATGTAACGCCCGTCGTATGCATAATTCACATTGGAAAGCACGGATTGAATATTAAACGCCTCCTTATTCCCAGACATCGCATCCATACCTGTAGTGCCATCTATCACTTCTTTTCCACTGATGATGCCCTTAGCTGTAGCAGAAGTCACTTCATAAAAACGTCTGGAATATTCATAAGCCACCAATGCCTGAAAATCATGCTTTTCATTGAATGTTTTCTTGTAACGGAGCATCTGGTTGGTAAAATAATTGGACGTAATGGAATAGGTGTTACTGATGGTTCCATTCTTCGTGGCACCGGATATTGTATTGGGGTCCACATAGCTTTCGTCACGAGCTATCTTATAATTTACATTGTTATTAGACTCAAAAGTCAACCCATCTATCAGTGTCCATACAAAACCGGCTGTAGCCGACACATAGAAATTTTCGTATGATGAAAAATTTTTATGCTGATATTCCAAATAATTGCTCTGGTCACGTCCATACCAGTCCGACTCCTTTCCAGTACGTATGGAACCGTCTTCATTGTACGGATAATCCCAAGGCAAATACAGATAGGAATCATACAAGCTGGCTGTTTGGTCCTTAGCGTGTACATATTGTCCCTGTAGCTTGGTAAACGCCTTGAACTTCTCGTGAATCTTATAATCATTATTATTACGAATGGTATACCGATTGTAGTTCATATCCCTCACTGCGCCCGTTTCACGATAATAATCCAATAACAAATACGAATCTACTTTCTCATTTCCTCCCTGATAAGTAACGGAAGCATTGGTGTACAGACCCGTTTGAGTAGCCAAATCCATCCAATCAGTGTCATGTTTCAGTAAATCGGGAGTAAACCAGCTGTTGGTGTTAAAAGATGACTGATAATCATACAACTGCTGCGCATTCATCATTTTCAGATTTCCCCACGACAAGTCAGACAATCCCTGCTGAATGTTAACTCTAAATCTCTGCCGGTCTGAAGAACCTTTCTTGGTAGTAATGACAATGACACCGTTCGAAGCGCGAGAACCATAAAGTGCAGTAGAAGAAGCATCTTTCAATACTGTTAAGTTGTCAATTTCATTGGGAGACAAACGGGGATCTTCATTATAAATCACACCGTCTACCACCCAAATAGGATCCAAACTAGAGCCTAAAGAACCTTTTCCACGGATACGGATACGCCCAGGTTCACCTGGTTTACCAGATGAAACATTTACATTCATACCTGCAACTTTTCCATCCAGCATACTGGAAACATTTGCAGTAGATACGTCTTTCAACTTGTCTTCTTTTAGAGCTACCGTAGCACCTGTTAGCATGTTTCGAGATTGAGTGGTATAACCCATTACCACTACTTCATCCAACACCTCCGTATCTTCATTCAGAATCACAGACAGCGTCTTTCCAGAATCTGCTGTCAAGTGTTGTGTCTTATAACCTATATAAGATATTTCAAGAGAAGTTCCTTCAGTAGCTTCCAATACAAAATTTCCGTCAAAATCAGTTACAGTACCATTAGTAGTTCCCTTTTCAACTACTGTTGCTCCAATGATCGGCTCCCCATTAGCATCCTTTACTGTTCCTGTTACCTTTTTTCTTTTTCCTGAAGTAACCTGCTACTGGCTTCCTTTTTTGATTACAATATTTTTACCTTGAATTTCATACGATACATTCTGCCCCTTCAAAATCTGAGCAACCGCATCCTTCAGCTGACTGGCATTAATTGAAACCGTACGGTCTGTATCCACATCACCTGCTATATATACGAAAGAATAACCACTCTTAGTTTGAAGTTCCGTCATCGCCTTCTTCACCGATACATTGCTCATTTTCAACGATATACTCTGTGAGTATATGCTTAGATTAAGGCATAGCAAAGCCCCGGCCATTAACATGGCTTTTTTTCTGTAATTCATAAGCTTAAATTTTAAGATTAAAAATTTCTGATAAAAGGCGTTTTACAAGGAATGTTTTATTACTTTTGCCGCATCCCTTAGAAAACATCTTAAAAACTAACAAGTTAGAAAGAACTAAGGTTTTGGCCGGAGGAACTTCCCCTTCTTCCGGCTTTTTTATGTTCTTTCGCCAAATGCCAAATCAGGTATCCACTTTTTGCATAACATAAAGATTTTAGTGCGTTTAACAATCGGGTTAATATAAGGTTATTTCTTGTTCATTTTGTATATAATGTACTTTTCCAGTTTTCTCTAATGCTTCCAGAATATCTTTAATACTCTGTTCACCACGACCAAAACTTCCATAAAAACGAAAATCTCGAAGAGAATCTGTAGCAAAGGTTATATGTACATCATAGCTGCGTTCCAGTATCTTTACAACTTCCGGCAACGGCAATTCATCAAAGAACAACTTGCCGGAAGTCCACTCCAATATATTCTTTACTTCTTTTGCTTCTTTTGTCATACGGCCTTCAGCCTTGTCCAACGTAACTTGTTCATTGGGAAGCAAAATCATCTCTGCTTCTGCCCGCAAACGATTATCCAACGCCACTTTTCCTTCCAGCAAAGACACTACCGCTTCTTCATCGTTCAGATAGTCACGGAAATTAAACTTGGTACCCAATACTCTGACCGATAAAGAAGGAGTCTGTACATGAAACGGGAGTTTCTCATTACGCTCTACCTCGAAATATCCTTCTCCACTTAATTCCACTTCACGGTTGTCTACTCCAAAGTCCTGTGGATAGACCAGACGGGAACCGGCATTCAGCACTACCAATGTACCATCGGGCAAACGGAGGCGTGTCTGTGCACCGAGAGGAGCTTCTACTTCTACCTGGGTCAACGCATTTTGCAGGTTGCTTTCTCCCTGACGATAAGAGAAGAAGGAAATAAGGCCCACCACCAACACTGCGGCCGCATATTTATAGATTGTTTTCCAATCTATGCCTTTCTTGGATTGCTTCTGAGCCGTGCTTGCAGCCACCCGTTTCCGGAAGGCTTCAAAAGCACGGTCGGCATCATAGCGCGTACGTTCTTCCTCCTGTAGGGCAGAAAACCAGATTTCCTGCTGCTGCATGAAATAACGTCGGTTTCCTTCAGAACTAGCAATCCATGCGTCCAGTTCTTCGCGCGCTTCCTTGCTCAGACCTTTACTCAGAAAAGCGGCAATCAGTTCGTCGATATGTGAATTTCTTTCTTCCATTTTCAGGGTTTTTATAGGTGAGACGAAATTTTCGCCTGAGCGGGTAGGCGAAAAACGTAATTTTTTTACTTGAAAGTCGAAAAAAATAAAATCAGGATAATCAAATATTTCCCGAGTTCTGAATGAAGTGATGATAATGCACTCTTTATGTGATACTTAACTGTATTAACAGAAATATTCAGTTCTGTAGCGATTTCTTCGTATTTCTTCCCCTCGAAACGACTTTTGATAAAAACCTTCCGGCAGACTTCCGGCAAATTCCGGATGGCATGATGAATTTCTTCTTCCAGTTCATGTTCCAGCAAACTTCCCAAAGGATAATCGTCAGAGAGCAGATAGCGCATTTCTCCTTCTTCAGGTATAGAAGAAAAAGCCACTTCCGTACGTTCTTTCTTAGAAGACAGATAATCCATGCAGTGATTCCGCACGGCACGCACTAAGTAACTGCGTAAGGAAACTTGAATGTCGAGTGTCTCATGTACTTCCCACAGATGAAAAACGACATCTCCTACCAGCGTTTCAACCAGAAAATCATCTCCCACATATTCACGCGCTATATGACACAACAAGGCATAATGATGACGGTAGAGGTATTTATAAGCCTCTTCGTTACCTTGTTTCAGTTGCTCTATGATAATTCGTTCTGTAATTTCCATCTGTGTGTTGTAGAGTAAATTCAGTTTATTCAAACAGTTTTCGATAATAGGTGGCTTTATCTGATATTTGTTTCCATTGTTCTATCCCATTGATGGGGGAAGAATGCACCCGCTCATAAAACGCGATTTCCTCCTGAAACGGTCGGAAATCATTTTGCATCAGTGAAAGATTCAGTGCTTTTTCGATTCGGGCAAAACCATACATCAGAGAATCTTGTGCTACCTGCTGAATTTTTATTGTATAGGCAGAATCAGCTCGCAGGAAATCTCTTCGGGCAGTAAGCGTATCTCCCTTATAATCTTCGAGTACAGCTTTCAGGTGAAGCAATTCGGACGACATGGAATCGCTCATACATACATCCATTTCACGCAACAAGTCCAATACTTCCGACAGGCGCCAGCTCTGCAACAAATAGCGATATTTCAACAGATAAGTCTGCTTGTCAGGATGCAAAGCAATCGCACTGTCCAGTTTTTGACGTATAAGTGAGTCATGGATGCATACTTGCGGATACGACTTGTCAATTGGCTGATTCCAAAACAAAGAATCACTTTGCATCAAGCTGTCAGCCTCCAGCACAAGTGCATGCACAACTTTTTGTATATCAGACGCATCATCTGATTTCTCATGCATACATGCAGAAACGATTCCAGCCAGACAACCAGCCATTAAAAAGAGTTTTGCATCCATAGTTCGAAGATTGGTTTTGCGCAAAGTTAATTTTTTTCATTTATACCAAACATAAAAATGCAAAAGAATCTAAACAAAAACAGAAATCTCCCTACGAAAAAAGTCATTCGCCAATAACAAATTCTCTGTTTCACACTGTGGGATACAAAAACCACAGTGTGGGATATATATTTCACAGTGTGGGATACAAATCCCGCACTGTGAAACAGAGAATATAACAAGACAAAATGGAGTATTCACAGAAGCATCTGAAAACTATATCTGGTGAGATTCAGGTTATTTCTTCAGACTTCTTTTTACTACTGCAGGTACGCCGGCTGCCAAAGAATCATCAGGAATATCTTTGGTTACGACACTACCTGCTGCAATGATACAGCGATTGCCAATGGTCACTCCCGGACATACTACCACATTTCCGCCCAACCAGCAGTCCTCACCTATCGTAATGGGATAGGCAGTTTCCTTTTCTTCACGGCGCTCCACATAATCCATGGGATGCTGAGGTGTATAGAACTGACAATGGGGACCTATCAGGGTGTGTTTTCCGATACGGATATAGCCTCCGTCGAGCATGATACAGTCATAGTTCATAAACACATTTTCCCCTAAAATGATACCTGTACCATGGTCACAATGGAAAGGCGGACAGATGGTAGTGCTTTGCGGAATACCGGGAATCAGTTCTTCTATCACCTGACGGTAGTCTTCATCGTAGATGGTCATGGAACGCAAACGGGCACAGACTTTCTTGGCGTGTACCAGACTGACATGTATTTCAGGGTCGGAAAAATAATAGAGCTCCTGACTGCGCATTTTTTCATATTCTGTTTTCATAGGCTTTAATACTAAAATTACCAGGCTCAAAGGTAGAGGGATTTTTGTTTATTTGCAATGAGATTTGATACTCATTAATTTTACTACATATAGGTAAAAACAAGAAAAGCCCTGAAAATGCGAATACACACACTTCAAGGCTTATACTTATATGTTGAGAATCTTTTACAAGCTATAATATCTTATAATCATATCATTGCTTTATCAGTGTCATTGTATATTCTGTATCACTATCCCATTCTCCTGCATAATCATGCCAAGTGTATTTATAAGTGGCCTGATTGCCAGAAATAGAGATTGTACCTTCTATATAATCATCATGATTCAGAATAATTTTCAGCTTATCGTCGTTCAAGGTATAAGAACAGTCAGAAGATATTTCATCATCTTCCCAGATTAAACCTCCGTCAGCCTTAAAGGTAAATTTACCAGAACGCATATCCTCATCTATGGTGGAAGTATAGCTCCATGTACCTTCTATAGCTGAGGTTGCAGCTCCATTTTCATCATCACCACAAGACGCGAAAGTTACACACATCATCATGGTCAATAAAACCATGCCCATTAATTTTAATGCTCTCATCTTTATTGACATTTTACTCCTATGTTCCCTTATCAGAGCGTTATTAATTTTTTTAGTGCGAGGAACATGAACCTAATCACACACTCTTTATTTATAATCATTATTTCTTTAGTAAAAACAAGAAACCCTTGCAAGTTATCACTTACAAGGGTTATTCTTTTCTTCGTACCCAAACACCACATGTCCATCCTATGTCTTTCTCTTTTCACAGGCAATCTGCCACCAAGCCGAGTTTCCAGCAGCTTGACATCGTACAGCTGTCTTCTCCTGCCCTGCTCTCTTACCTGCAGGAAAGGGGGATAAATACGGCACTGGCGAAAAGAGAATGCCGTGAGGCACACTTCACCAACAACGACAAACGGTATTTCGCCATTGCTTTTCCGAACATATCGGGCAGATATGAAATCCGCAACCGATATTTCAAGGGCTGCATCGCACCGAAAGAAATATCACATATCAGACAATCGGGAGAGCAGAGAAAAGCATGTTACGTTTTGAGGGATTCATAGATTGCCTTTCCTTTCTGACACTAAGGCTTGAAAACTGTCCGCAATCCCCCGATTTCAACAGACAGGACTACATGGTTCTGAACTCTGTTGGCAATGTTTCCAAGGCACTCTATGCTATGAGCGCATCCACTGCTTCCTTGACAATGACCGTGCAGGAATGGAAGCCCTGCAGCAAATCAAAAAGGAATATAACAATACCAGACATATACGTAACGTTTCACACATATACGGCGGATGCAAGGATTTGAACGAATACCTGCAAAAACAGGCAGCGGCAAAGAAACAGGCTCAATCCATCAAAGTGAAGACACCGCCCAATAAACCGGGAGGCTTTCGGTTATAGCCCACTATAACTACACGCTTCGCTTACGTAGTTGTGGGCTCTCCCGAGGGGATTAGGGCTTTACCCTAATGACCCACTTAAGGCGTTTCTCCCCTGAGAACCCAGAGCAAAGAGTGACCCTCTCTTTGCAATCTCC
>OOBS01000009.1_pt1 | contig 140158 bp, 114 predicted proteins | sample 1671381 | NCBI WGS metagenome assembly OOBS01 (sample SAMN06348151, study PRJEB24527) | human gut metagenome | biome: human gut; feature: ankylosing spondylitis patient; material: feces | host: Homo sapiens | place: China | collected 2015-10 | reverse complement strand
GCACTACTGTGACCAAGGTACATGAAGATGAGATCGTTGATCCAGAGTATGTTTATTACGATAATGCTTCTAACTGGGAGAATGTTTATTGCTACTTCTATAATGGAACAACTTCTTCTTCTGTATGGCCAGGTGTTAAGATGACTTACGATGCCTCTGCTTCTCATAATGGTAAGACAGGATGGTATAAGGCAACGATTCCTACAGCATACCTCAATGCTAAGTTCTTCATCAACGATGGTACTGCTGGTACTCCTATCAATGGTGCAAATGCTTCTGCTGAAAAGGTAGTAAACGAAGGTGCTGTAGTGGCACCAACTCCAAACCCAGAGCCAGAGCCAACTCCAGAACCTGAGCCAGAGCCAACTCCAGAACCTGAACCTGAGCCAACTCCAACACCTACCCCTAATCCACAGAATCTGGATGCTCAGTATCAGACCAATCCAAATGGTGCAGGTATTAAGAAAACCATTACTGTAGATGGTGACATTAGCGATTGGGATGCAAGTATGATTATAGCACAGGGTGCTGCCAATGACGACCCACGTGTATATATGGATGCTGCCATGCACGAGAATCCTGTCGATCTCTATGCACTTTATGGTTGCTATGACGATAATAACCTCTATCTGATGTGGGAGATGACCAACGTTCAAGATGTGGTAGCTCCAGAAGCAGATTTTCCACTCAGTAATGGTGTGCTGTTCAAAAATTACAATATGCCATTCTTTATCGGCATCAACACCAATAATGCCTCTACAAGAATAGGCAATCATTGTAAGACTACAGCAGGTGGAACTCTATGGGATAGTGGCATTACTTGCGAAAGCCCAGTCAACAAGGTAGTGGTATTCTCAACCAATAACACCAATGGTCCATTCATTTATGGTGGAAGCAGCGCAGGATTAAATGCTTTAGAAGAGGTTGCCTATAAAGAGACAGGTGTTGTTGTGAAGTATGGTATGGGTATTCTCAGCAAAACGATAAAGGGTATTAAAGAATGTTATGGAGAGTCACAGAACCGTCTTGTAGGTGATATGACAAAGGGTACATCTACTTATGTAGATTTCAATACCTTAGGACACAAGTCTTCCCAATACGATTTCCATTACGAAATCTCGATTCCTTTAGCTAAGCTTGGTGTTACAGCTGCCGATGTGGCAAGCAAGGGATTGGGTGTGATGTTAGTAGCTACCTTTGGTACAAGTGGTATGGACTGTCTGCCTTACGACACAAGTATGAGCGACAATGCCGATCAGTCTTATTCAAGAGATCCTTCTACTACAAACGAGAAGGAAGATGCCGACAATATCACCGTTCCTTTCGCTTATATTGGCAAGCAGAACTAAGAATAGAATATACTAAGGAAAAACATACAGAATATAAATAAGGTTCATCCGGCACTTAGAGTGAAACTAACAGAATTCTAACATTCTATCACTCTAAATACCTGATGAACCTTATTTGTTTTGCAAACAATTACAGTACCGATTTTAGTACCACATAACTGGTACTGCAGTACCAATTAACTGGTACTGGAGTTTCAAATAACTGGTACTGCAGTTTATACTAACTGGTACTGGCAATTATATTATATTACTTGTCCTCCAATACAAACCTCTACAATAATCGATATCACACTAATAGCCGAAAGAACCTTTTATACCGCCACTTCCAGAACAAATGTAGTATGAAATCCGGCTACGGGCGTATCGGCAAGCCACAAATTGCCACCGCAAGCCATCATCATCTGCCGGGCGATAGCCAAGCCTATGCCCTGCCCCGTCTTCTTGGTTGTGAAGAACGGGATAAATATCTCTCTTGCCACTTCTGTCGCTATTGGTTGCCCGTCGTTGCTTACAAGCATCTGCATTGTAGAGGCATTGTCTTGCTTGCCGCCATTGCCTGAAGCTTCGGCCATGCGTATGTCAACAGAGCGTGCTCCAGCCTCAACGGCATTCTTTATTATATTGGTCAACACTTGCCGCAGCATACCTTGGTCGGTATCTACCGATGTCGGGGCATCGAGACCGATGTGCCATTGCAGGTCGGGATAAAGTGTCGGGATGGTCCTTACAAACTGCCTTAGGTCGAGAGGTTGCATGTCGGCAGGTTGCAATAGGGTTAGTTTGCGGTAGCTGTCTACAAAGGTCGACAACCCAAGACTGGTGTCGTATATGGCGCGCATACCTTCTTCGAGGGGGGTGCCCTTAACCATAGGCGACGATATATATGCCTGTGTGATGCTCTGTATAGGTGCCACCGAATTCATTATCTCATGGGTAAGCACACGTGTCAGTCGTCGCCACGACTCCACCTCGCTTCGTGCAAGCAGTCGGTTTATCTCGCTACCCATATCATTAAGGGCTTCCTGCAAGTCGCGCTCACCTGGAAAGAGCCTGTCTGTAGGCAGACGAAAGGTGAAGTCGTGATTGTGCAGAGCTTCGCGCATAAGATGGGCACGAAGTGAAAGAAGGCGTTGATGACGAATGAAAAGGAATAACAGTATGACAAGAACAATAGCCACAAGCACCCACCCACCTATAGGGAGTAGAGCCATATATGACGACAGGGGATATATATATAATAAGGTGTGGTATAACATAGATTTATTTTATCAGGAAAACATTAACTACAATTACACGATTGTCAATTTATCTCATTCCTCCTTATCCGCTTGGCCACGAGGGGGCAATGCCTTAAGCTTCTTGTAGAGCGTCTGTCTCGTAATACCCAACATCTCTGCAGCCTTGCTCATATTGCCACGACAATGCTCAACAGCACGCTGCACGTGCTCCTGCTCCATTTGTTCGAGTGGCATCACCTCACGGTTCTTGTCTATTGCATCATGTAGGGTAGCTATTAGCTTGTCGTTATCCCATGGCTTGGTAACAAAGTCGGCTGCTCCATACTTAAGCCCCTTAACAGCCAACTGCACATCTGCGTATGCAGTAATAAGCACAACGGGCGTATTGGGATGCAGCTTCTTTATTGTTCGCAACCAGAACAATCCGTCTTGCCCCGTATTTACGCCGAGCGAGAAGTTCATATCGAGCAACACAGCATCCACATTCTGTTCATTGGAAAGAGTAGCCACAAGATTATCGGGCGACGTCATAGTAATGATGTGCTCAAACTCTGTGGCAAGGCATATCTTAAGTGCCGTAAGAATGGCAGCATTGTCGTCGACAACTATAAGAGTGTTGTAAGAATAAGTCATATTTTTTGCTTGCAAATGTAAATAAAAATAGTCGCTATTCAAATGATTTATTCGGATTTAACATTGGTTAGTGCCATACTTATGAGAAAGCAGTTTTTGCGGTAGAGATTAAATACTATAGGCAAGAAGCATAAAATTAAGATATTTATTAGGTTAAATGGATTAAAAAGTATAAATTTGTAAGTGAATTAGACAACGATTGCTATTTTAAACACATATTTATGAGAAAGTCTATTACACTTACAATTGCATTTTTACTTGCATCTATGTCATCAATTCTGATGGCCAACCCAGTGCAAAATAAAAACAATGCAACCACAGTAAGTCGTGCCTATGCACTACGTGTATATGACGACAGTTGGGGAAAGAACAACTCCCAAACGGAGCTTGTTTCGTTCGATGTTGACAATCCAAATGAGATGACCGTCGAACAAAAGTTTGAAAATAAGCTGGCTCGTGCTGCCACTTATGTTGATGGAACATACTATATGTTGGAAAGCGATGATGGCTATGTGGCATACCGTTTTTCTTCGTATGATGTAAACACTAAAGAATACAAGGTAATAAAGGAATATAAGACATCCGACTTAGAGAATGCATTAATGATACAATGTATGACCTATGACCCTACCACAAAGAAAATATTCCTCTATGCATTCGACATTCTAAATTCTACTGGTGGAGAGGAAGAAGGTGGAGAGCTTGACATTCCTTTTGAATTGCTGACAATAGACCCAGCTACTGGTAAAGCCACTGTTGTAGGCGAAAATACTATGCAGCAAATTCTAACTCTTGCTGTATCGGCTGATGGATATATGTATGGCATTGACACCAATGGTACACTTTGGGGTATCAATAAGACCAATGGTTCGCTCTTATACGAGGAGGGTTATGCACCAGTACAACCAAAGAGTTTGCAATCAATGGCATTCGACACAAAGAACAATCTGCTTTATTGGGCAGGATTCACCACAACCTCAATCGGTAGTGGTTCTGGTTTCTTTGGCAAATTCAGTTTCTCTGAAGATGAAGGTTGGATGTATTCCAATTTAAGCAATTTCAACAGCAATTCAGAATTGGTAGGTTTGTATATCGATAGCGACCCAGCACCTAAGGGATCGCCATCAGCAGTAAGCAATCTTGCATTGAAGGCTGCCGACAATGGTAAACTGCAAGCAACCCTAACATGGACCAACCCACAATTCACTACAGGTGGCGAGCCTTTATCTGGTACGCACACTGTAAAGGTATATCGCGACGACCAGCTTCTTGCTACTGTTGACAATCAGACAGCTGGCAGTAATGGTAGTGTTGTAATTACAGAAACAACATCAGGCATAAAGGGATACACAGTAGGCGTTTCAAACGCTTATGGTGATGGACGTACTGCATACGTTGAAGGTTTTGTTGGTAGAGACACTCCGGGAGATATAGTAAACCTCAAGCTCACAAAAGATGCAGACAATCAACTTTCGGTTAGTTGGGACGCACCTGCTACGGGTATGCATGGCGGATGGTATGACACAAGCACATTGAAATATAATGTTGTTCGCCTACCTGATAATGCAGAATTGGCTACTGGCATCACAGACAAAAAGTATACCGATGCCAATATTGAAAAGATGGGCGGCTATAGCTATAGCGTGACCGCTACAAATGTTGATGGTAATGGAGCTACAGTTGAATCGGGACAAGAGTTTGCCGGTAATCCGATAGAGATGCCATTTAGCTGCAACTTCTCTACTTCTGAACTTGTACGTCTGTGGAAGGTATATGATGCCGATAAAGACGGACAGACATGGTATTCGGCAAAGAACAATGTTGAATCGTTTATGAAATATTTCCCTGACCAAGAGTTGTCACCTGACTTAAAGTCGAACGATTGGTTGATTTCTGCTCCAATGCGCTTTGAAGCTGGAAAGACATATACATTGCAATATTGGGAGCGTACGCAAGGTCAGTTGTTCCCAGTAAACTATAACATAACAATAGGTAAAGGTACTACTCCTGAGGCTCAAACCACAATACTCAGCAACGAACGCAACATTGTAAATCAGAGTATGGAGCAAAAGACTGTTGTTATAACTGTTCCTGAGACTGGTGTATATAGCATCGGATTCCAGGTTCTTAATCGTGTGTCATTCCATCTGAAGGATGTTGTAATTGAACAGCGCAATGCTGTGGAACTTGCAGCAGAAGCATTCAGCGGAAACAATGCTCCAGTAGTAGGCAACGCATCTGACTATACTGTTAAGGTAAAGAACAATGGTTACGAACAACAAAGCAACTTTGAGGTACAATTACTTGACAGCGATGACAATGTGCTTGCATCCAACTCAACTGGTGTGGTAGAACCATTTGAAAGCAAAGACATTGTTGTGGCATGGACTCCACAAGCAGAAGGCAAATTCAAGATTCACGCTCGCGTAGTGGCAAATGGTGATGCAGATGTGACAAATAACGATACCGAGGAGAAGACCGTTACAGTACTTGCCAATGGTTCATGGGTAGACGTTGCTATAAATCATCAATCAGAGAATAGCATGTCGCCATTTAATGTAATGAAGAAGTATAGTATTGCCCAGACTATCTACGATTCTGACAGCTTGAATTGTGGCAATGTTATCATTAAAGGCTTGATGTTCTATTACAAAGCAACTACAGAGAACAACGATTTCCCAGTAGAGATTTATCTTGCCAATACTGATAAAGAGAACTTCAACGACATGGAGGCTGTACCTGAAAACGAATTTACCCTTGTTTATGATGGCAATTTGGCTATACCAGTTGACCAGACAACAACAATGGTACTTTTTGACAAACCATTTGCATATGACGGGCAGAAGAATCTGGCTATGATGACACGTGGCAATGCCGGCAGTCTGCTTAAAGGCATATACTTTATGTCACAATACATAAGTGCTGACAAAGATAAACATATGTGGTATGACTTTAGCGCAACAGAACGAGTTCCATTCCCTTCTAACGTGCTAAGAACAACCAAAGACCGTGCAAGCGTGTCGTTCTTTACCACAAAGCAAACCGACGGTATAAACAGCGTAAATGCTACAGAATACGATATTGATGTAAAGATGGTTGGCAATATCCTGACTGTAAATGGCGAATACGACAATATGCGCATTTATAGTGTGGCAGGCAAGCTTGTTGGTGAAAATGCACATCATGATAATTATATCAATATGAGCAAATACCAGACAGGCGTTTACCTTCTTGAATTTGTTAAGGGCAACGCTAAAACAGTAAAGCGTGTTATAGTGAAATAATTGTATAGGGCGTATCAAAAGTTTTCTACTTTGATACGCCTTTTTTTTTAGTTATATACAGAATCATACAAACAACAATAGCCTTATACCCAGCTATTCGGCATCCTTTCAGTTAAAATAACTAAAAAACGGCAGTTCTCTCGCTTGTTTTGGGTAATTTTGCAGTTTACAGATTTCATAAGAATTAACGAGTAACCAATGAGCTTAACAGGCATCATACGCAATGCGTTCATTCCCCGACAGCATAAGCTGGAACGCCACTTCACAGAACCAGAATCTCTGCAACATGAGGTTCTGCAACACTTGCTGCAAAGTGCAGCCAACACCGAATACGGACGCAGCCATCTATTTGGCTCAACACGTACATACGAAGACTTTGTACGCAACGTGCCGGTAAACACATACGAAGAGCTTAAGGCCGATATCGACAGAATGAGACATGGCGAAGCTAACATACTTTGGCCAGGAACCGTTAAATGGTATGCCAAGTCGTCGGGCACAACCAACGACAAGAGCAAGTTTATACCCGTGTCTTACGAGGGTCTTAAGCGTATACACTATCAAGGAGGCACAGATGTTGTGGCTTTGTATCTGCAGAATAATCCGAAAAGCCGCATGTTTGATGGTAAGGGACTTATACTTGGAGGATCACACTCGCCCAACTATAATCTCGACGACTCGCTTGTGGGTGACCTAAGTGCTATACTTATCGAGAATATCAATCCGCTTGTAAACCTGATACGTGTGCCTAAGAAGCAGACGGCTTTGCTGTCCGACTTTGAATTGAAGCGCGACCGTATTGCCCACGAGTGTCTTAACAAGAATGTAACCAATCTGTCTGGTGTGCCTTCATGGATGCTTAGCGTACTGGTGCGTGTGCTTGAGATATCGGGAAAGGAGCGCATTGACGAAGTATGGCCTAACCTTGAGGTATTCTTCCACGGCGGTATTGCCTTTACACCATACCGTCCACAATACGAGCACATCATCAAGTCGGCCAACATGCACTATATGGAGACATATAACGCATCTGAGGGTTTCTTCGGCATACAGAACGACCCAACCGACAAATCGATGTTGCTGATGCTTGACTATGGTGTATACTACGAGTTTTTGCCTATGGACGAGTTTGACTCGCCCAACCCTAATATCGTACCACTCGAAGGTGTGGAGACGGGACGCAACTATGCTATGCTCATTAGTACGTCTTGCGGCTTATGGCGATATATGATTGGCGATACTGTGAAGTTTACATCCAAACGTCCGTACAAGTTTGTTATTACCGGACGTACCAAATACTTTATCAACGCCTTTGGCGAGGAACTTATTCAGGACAACGCCGAGAAAGGACTGGCATATGCTTGCGAGAAGACGGGAGCCGAGGTAAAGGAATATACTGCAGCGCCTGTATTTATGGACCAAAATGCTAAGTGCCGCCATCAATGGCTTATAGAGTTTGCCAAGAAGCCAGCCAATCTTACCGAGTTTGCCGACCTTCTTGACAAACGTCTTCAGGAAATCAATTCCGACTACGAGGCCAAGCGATTCCATGACATAACCCTACAACATCTCGAAGTAGTGGAGGCACGACCGGGACAATTTGACGACTGGTTGCGCTCAAAAGGCAAGTTAGGAGGCCAGCACAAGATTCCAAGACTGTCTAACAACAGACAGTATATTGAGGAGATAATGGGGTAAGCACATAATTGTACTGTTATATATGAAGAATATACTTATATATATATATCATAACATTCTACACTACCCTCATACGGGAAGGAGAGAAACCGCTTTGCGGTTATGGATGGGGCTATTATGCCTTATCCTTCTTGCCTCTTGTGCCCGTATGGGACGTCCTGATGGAGGATGGTATGACGAGACACCTCCACATGTTGTGGCTGCATATCCAGAGGATGGAGGCACAAACGTTACAGCCAAGAAGGTGCGCATACTATTCGATGAATTCATCAAGATAGAGAATGCTACAGAGAAGGTTGTGGTATCGCCACCACAAATGGAGCAAGCCGAGATTAAGTCTACCGGAAAACGTATTGAGGTGCAGCTTAAAGACTCGCTGTTGCCTAATACAACCTACACAATCGACTTCTCGGATGCTATCAGCGACAATAACGAGGGCAATCCCTTAGGCAATTACACATATAGCTTTGCTACGGGCGACCATATAGACACATTGGAGGTAGCTGGATGTGTGCTGCAAGCCAACAATCTGGAACCTGTAAAGGGAATACTCGTTGGTTTGTATGGCGAGATGGAAGACTCATGCTTTATAAAGAAACCTATGTTGCGTGTGGCTCGTGCCGACTCGCGCGGACGTTTCATAATACGTGGTGTAGCACCAGGCAATTACCGCATATATGCCTTGCAAGACCAGGACGGCGACTATCGTTTCTCGCAAAAGAGTGAGCAGATTGCATTCTCATGCGATACTATCACTCCATCGTTCTGCGATGCTGTACGTCAGGACACTACATGGATTGACTCGCTGCATATCAAGGACATAACACGTGTGGGATATACAAGGTTTACCCCGGACAATATTGTGCTGCGTGCATTCAACGAGACTCTTACAGACAGGTTCTTCCTTAAAGCCGAACGTCAGGAGCCTGATCACTTTACACTGTTCTTTAGTTATGGCGACAAGAGTCTGCCTGAATTGCGCGGACTAAACTTTGACGACAGTAACGCATTCATAATAGAGCCAACGGTACGTCGCGACACTATAACTTATTGGTTGCGCGACACTACGCTTGTAAACCAAGACACGCTGAGCATTGAGCTTAAGTATATGGCTACAGACACCCTTGGATGTCTGCAACCACAAACAGATACTTTGCAGATATTATCGAAGTTGCCATATGCCAAACGACTTAAGGATGCGCAGAAAGAGTACGACGACTGGCACAAGAAGCAAGAAAAGAAACGCAAACGAGGCGAACCTTACGACTCGGTTATGCCACCACGCTTGCTGACACCACAGATACAGATAAACTCCACACTCGATCCTGACCGTGATGTGCGATTGACGTTCAAGTGTCCGCTCGCCTTGGTTGACTCGTCAAAGATACATCTTTATGCCAAACATGATACTCTGTGGTACGACACTCCGCTACGCATAAGCCCCGTAATAGAACGTATACCTGGCGACACAGCTACTACTGATATAGCCAAGTCGCTGAGGATGTATGACATACAAGCCGCTTGGCAACCAGATACAGAATATAGTTTGGAGATGGACTCATTGGCATTTGCCGACATATACGGTCTGCATTCGCCTAAGCTGAAGCAAGGATTCAAGGTGAAATCGCTCGACGAATACAGCTCATTGGTATTTACCATTCCTCAGGCCAAGGGCGAGAACATCGTTGTTGAGCTTCTTAATCAGCAGGATGCAGCTGTAAAGCGTACCAATGTAGTGGATGGAACAGCACAGTTCTTCTACATTACACCAGGCATATATTATGCCCGACTCTTCTACGACGACAATAACAACGGCGTATGGGATACAGGCGAATATGCAACAGGACGACAGCCTGAACTTACGTGCTACTATCCTGACGAGATAGAATGCAAAGCTAAGTGGGACGTAACACTCAACTGGAATCCGAAGGAGCGTACTGCCGAACAGCAGAAGCCGGCAAAAATAACCAAACAGAAGGCTGAGCAGCAACGCAAGATACAGCAACGCAACATAGAAAGAGCAAGAAAAATGGGTATACCATACCCGTTCTAACAAGAACGGGACTTACCCACAATCACCTTTAAACTGAATAAGGATGAACAAGATGAAACAGCTTTTGGTAACAATGGCAATGCTCCTTGTGGGCATAACCACAACTAACGCACAGTGCAAGTTTCAGAACACAGCATTCAAGTCGGGCGAGTTTCTTACCTACAACCTCTACTTCAATTGGAAGTTTGTTTGGGTTAAGGTGGGCAACGCGTCGATGTCGACTGTAGAGAGCAAGTATCACGGCAAGCCGGCATACCGATCGTCGCTTATAACACGCACATCGCATAATGCCGACAAGTTCTTCGTTATGCGCGACACACTTTTGTGTTACAACTCTACACATCTCGAACCTCTATACTTCCGCAAGGGAGCACAAGAGGGCAAACGCTATACCGTGGACGAGGCTTTCTTCAGTTATCCTAATAATAAGGTGCATATCAAGCAACACCGTTTGCGCCATAATGGTGAGAACGTATACAAGGAATGGCACCGTAACGACTGCACATATGACATGCTGAGCATATTCTTGCGTGCACGCTCGTTCAACCCTGAAGGATGGAAGAAAGGCACACGCGTTAATTTCCCTATAACCGACGGTACAAAGATTATTACAGCCATGCTCGAATACAAGGGAAAGACAACTGTTAAGGCCGATAATGGTGTGAAGTATCGCTGTCTGCAACTATCGTATATGGAACACGAAGACGGCAAATACAAGGAGATTGTGCGTTTTTATGTAAGCGATGATGCCAACCACGTGCCTGTACGTCTTGACATGTTCCTTAAGTTTGGTTCTGCAAAGGCTTTCCTTGTAGGAGCAAAGGGCGTAAAGAGCAAGATGACATCAATTGTGAAGTAGGCTCGTTGAGCAACAATAAAAAAGACAAAACAATATGTCCAAGCACAAAGTATATACATTATATATTATCGTAGGCGTGACGATGTTGCTCGCCGCATGCACCATGCCTGCCAAACAGCAAACAGTAGGCAATAAGGCGAGGCATCAGTTCACTAACGAGATATTGCTTGGCTATACACCTGTTAAGAACCAAGGACGCAATCCACTATGTTGGGCCTACTCTATGCTTGCCACAATAGAGACCGAACATATAATGATGGGCGACTCGGTAAACTTGTCAGTAGACTACGTAGCACGCAATCTGCTTATGGAACAAACCCGACGCCACTTTTTGGCTAACGGTAAATTTCGTATAAATATGCGTGGTACCATGCCGCTGCTGCTTAGACTTCTGAACGAATACGGCGCAATGCCATACGACTCGTACAACAACAGGGACATAAACTACAAGAGTCTTGCCAAGCGTATGTCAACGCTATCCGATGCTTCGGCTAACATGAGTCTACTCGAAGAACGTGCAGAAAGAGTGCTCGACGGCCATATCGGCGCCTTGCCACCACACGTCTTTATGTTAGGAGCTGAATATACACCACAAGAGTTTGCCCATAGCGTGTGTATGCGAAACGAGTACATGGCCATGACAAGCTTTACACATCACCCGTTCGACGAGATGTTTGTGCTCGAGATACCCGACAACTACAACAACGATCCCTTCTATAATGTGCCTATCGATGTGCTGATGAACCGTATAGAGAAGTCTATACGTGCCGGACACCCAGTGTGTTGGGAGGGTGACATAACAGAAAAAGGTTTCTCTTTCAAGGATGGTGTAGCAATGCTTGGCAAAGAACAGCCGTGCACACAGCAACAGCGACAGACAGCTTTTGAGAACCGTAGTACAACAGACGACCATTGTATGGCACTTATAGGATTGGCACACGACAAGCAAGGACACCGCTTCTATATAGCAAAGAATTCATGGGGAACAGACAATCCTTATGGCGGCTTGATGTACCTATCGGAAAACTATATAAGGATGAAGACAGTTGCGGTAATAGTAAAGAACATGTAAAAAAAGGGAAGGTTTCTCGGCTGAGAAACCTTCCCTTTATATTATTGTGGTTTGCACAAAAGCGCCGAAGCACCCATATGCAAGTCTTGCCACTGATTAGTTGAGAGCATCTGCAAACTCAGCGCCAGCCTTAAACTTGGCTACCTTCTTAGCTGCGATGGCAATCTTCTCCTTAGTTGCAGGGTTGATACCCTCACGAGCAGGACGCTCATTTACGCTGAATGTGCCGAAGCCGATAAGCTGAACCTTGTCGCCTTCAACAAGAGCATTCTTAATTGCCTCTATTGTAGCCTCAAGAGCCTTCTTGGCATCACCCTTGCTAAGATCAGCAGCCACTGCTATCTTCTCGATCAATTCTGTCTTGTTCATAATTTTTGAATGTATTAAAGTGTTTATAAATTGAATATCACGCATTTATACCTATTAGGGCACACAAATTTAGATTATTCCTTTCATAAAACAAACAAAAAACAGAAAAAAGTTCATAAAAACCCGAAAAAAAGCGTCATAACCCCCTATTTAATAGGCTATAACGGGATTTTTTCGTACTTTTGTGCTTTAAAACCAACGTTTATATACAGAATCTTAATATGCAAAACATTCCAACGGTTACACGTAGCCTACTTATAGCCAATGTTGTTGTATTTCTTGCCACAATGTTGCTGTCGTATGTAGGTCTCGACCTTAACAGAGTGCTTGGACTGCACTTTATCCTTGCACCCAACTTTCAGGCTTATCAGCTGCTGACATATATGTTTGCACACGGAGGCTGGAGCCACATTTTCTTCAACATGTTTGCTTTATGGATGTTTGGAGGTATAGTGGAACGCACATGGGGACCGCGCAAGTTTCTCTTCTATTATATGGTATGCGGCATTGGTGCCGGACTCTTTCAAGAGCTTGCACAGCTTGGCGAATTCTACTATATAGCTTCAAACAACCTTGCCAACTTCAACATATCGCAAACCATGCTTGTGGCCGAAGCCAACGCTTCTATGCTAAACTCATGGACTACGGTAGGAGCCTCGGGTGCTATATATGGCATTCTGCTTGCATTTGGCATGCTTTATCCAGAAGAGCGCATGTTTATCTTCCCGCTTCCGGTGCCCATCAAGGCTAAATGGTTTGTTGTAGGATATGCAGCCATTGAGTTGTTCATGGCTTTCTCTACAGCTAACGACGGTGTCGCACACATTGCCCACCTCGGAGGTATGGTGTTCGGATTCTTCCTAATACGTTATTGGCGCCGACATCCAAGCATAGGTTATGGCAGACGTGGCGGACAGCAATTCTTCGATTCCTTGCGCTCGTCATGGGAACGACGTACCAACAAACACGCTAACGGCTTTAATTCATCAACACGCCAGTCAAACAGTTCTGCCAACACACGCAGCGAGAGTGACTGGGACTATAATGCACGACGTAAAGCCCAGCAAGAAGAGGTAGACCGCATACTTGATAAGATTCGTCGCTCTGGCTACGACAGCCTTACACGCGAGGAAAAACAGCGTCTGTTTGATAACAGTCGCAAATAGAAACCCCCAACACTATGTAAATGAACACTCTTACAAGCTATACATTACGCATAATAGCCGGCGCAAACGTGGCTACAATAATAGCCATGCTTGCTGTCGGATTCAGCGACCATATCAATCCCGCCAGCCACCCGTTGATAGCCAACGTGGGACTGGCGTTTCCCATATTTCTGCTTATCAACATAGCATTCTTGGTGTTTTGGCTATGTGTTAAGAAACGCTGGGCTCTTATACCTATAGGCGGACTGATTATAGGCTTTCTGCCCATACGCATCTATTCGCCACTAAACTTACGTGCCGACGCCCCTGAGGGCTGCATAAAGGTTATACAGTACAATGTATTTGGCTTTAATGAATGGAAAGACACTAACGACCAATCGGAAATTATAAACTACATTCTACGCGAGAAACCCGACATACTGTGTATGGAGGAATCACCTGTAGGTACTAAGAAAGATTTGGTCGACTCGGCACTTATATCCATTCTGCAATATAGCGACACTATCGACAATGGCTCTATATCCATATACTCCAAATATCCCATTGTCGGACATGAACGCATAAACTATCACAGCGACAACAAAAACTCTTCTGGAGCATTCTTCGTATTAACCGCTCCAAAAGACACAACCATAGTGATAGCCAACCACTTTGAAATTACTGGTCTATCGCTTGAGCAACGTGCACAATTCAAGGCCATACTCAAGGGAAAAGTAGAGAAAGACTCTATGGAGATAGAGTCGAAAGCCATATGGCGTAGACTTGCTGAATCGGCTAAGGTAAGAGCACCACAAGCCGATGCTGTGGCCGAATACATACAACAGCATAAGGACAAGAGCATCATACTGATGGGCGATTTCAACGATTCGCCTATATCGTACGTCAGAAGGCGAATTGCACAAGAGCTTACCGACTGCTATGTGTCAACAGCAAACGGTCCTGGCATAAGCTATCATTACAGTGGTTTCTACGTGCGAATAGACAATATCTTCTGCTCAGACCACTGGATGCCATACGATTGCCACGTGGACAATTCCATTAAAGCATCCGACCATTATCCCATTGTTTGCCTCCTGAAACGCCGGGGAACATAAGATAGAACACGCAAAACAAGCTAAAACATTCTGAAACAGAAGAAAAAAAGCTATAAATTTCGCAAAACGTGAAAAAATAACTAACTTTGCACGCTATCTATGCCTTATAAGACCGACAAGGCAAAATAAGGCAAGAAAGCAAACCAAATAACGGAAACAGAAAAAACAATAATAACAAAAATAAAATCAAAAAAATGCAGAACAAAGGTATTGTAATTGTAACAGCCGCCCTGTTGACACTTGCAAGCATCTTCTATCTATCGTTCACGGCTGCCACAAAATACTATGACAGCCAGGCTGCGAAGATAAAGGATCCAATTGCACAGCAGGATTACAAGGACTCGGTGAAGTTCCTCGGGCTCTACTCCTACCAAAAGTGTCTTGAGACTCAAATTGGTTTGGGTCTTGACCTTAAGGGTGGTATGAACGTCATCCTCGAAGTGAGTGTTCCAGATGTAGTGGAGAACCTCGCCGACCACAAGACAGACGTTGCTTTCACAAAGTCGATGAAGGAAGCTCGTGCTCAACATGAGGTGTCACAAGACGATTTCATCACTCTATTTATCAACGCTTACAAGAAGAATGCTCCTGGACATCATCTCTCTGAGATCTTCGCTACACAGCAGCTCCAGGGTAAGGTATCGCCTAACTCAAGCGACAAGGATGTAGAGAAGGTATTGCGTGAGGAGGTACAGTCGGCTATCGACAACTCATTCCTCGTAGTACGTACACGTATCGACAAGTTCGGTGTTGTACAGCCTAACATCCAGAAACTTGAAGGCCAGCAGGGACGTATCATGGTAGAAATGCCTGGTATCAACGAGCCTGAGCGTGTGCGCAAGTTGCTTCAGGGTAGCGCTAACCTTGAGTTCTGGGAGACATACAACTCTGATGAGATTATCCCATATCTCCAGCAACTCGACGTTCGTGAAGCTGCTGCCTTATCAGGCAAGAAGGAAGTAGCCGATACTACAGCTGCTGATACAGCTGCTGCAGCTAAGGTTACAGCAGAAGCTAACAATGCTGCTAAGCTCCAGCTTAAGAAGAGCGATGACAGCAAGGCTACAAAAGAAAGCAACACTCAGCTTGAGCAGGCTAAGAAGGAGCATCCGCTCTTATCTATATTCCAGCCTACTGGCAATGGTGCTTTGAGTCTTGTTGGTTATGCTTCAGCTCGCGACACAGCTGCCGTTAACAAGATTATCTACTCGGCTCTTGCCAAGCAGGTTCTGCCTTCTGACCTTCGTTTGCTTTGGAGTGCTAAGCCAGCTGATGGTGTTCAGGCTAAGAACATATACGAGTTGTACGCTATTAAGGTGACAACATCTAACGGACGCGCTCCTATCGAGGGTGACGTTATAACAGATGCAAAAGATCAGTTCAACAACGTTTCTGGTCAGCCTGAGGTTAGCATGTCGATGAACTCTGACGGTGCACGCCGTTGGGCTGCCCTTACAAAGGCTAACGTTGGCAAGGCTATCGCTATTGTGCTCGATGGTACCGTATACTCGGCTCCTCGTGTTAACGGTGAGATTTCTGGTGGTCAGTCGTCTATCACTGGCAACTTCACTATCGAGGATACAAAGGACTTGGCAAATACATTGAAGTCTGGTCGTATGCCTGCTCCTGCCCACATCGTTCAGGAGGAAGTTGTAGGTCCTACACTTGGTGCTCAGTCAATCCAGCAGGGCTTCATCTCATTCATCATTGCCTTCATCATCCTGATGATATACATGGTTGTGATGTACGACTTTATCCCAGGTATGGTTGCCAACGGTGCTCTCTTGCTCAACCTCTTCTTCACAATGGGTATTATGGCATCGTTCCAGGCAGCATTAACAATGCCAGGTATCGCAGGTATCGTGCTTGCCCTCGGTATGGCTGTGGATGCCAACGTGCTTATATACGAGCGCACCAAGGAGGAACTTAAGAAGGGTCTTGGCACAAAGCAGGCTTTGGCTCAGGGCTACAGCAACGCTTTCTCTGCCATCTTCGACTCTAACTTGACATCAATCATCACAGGTATCATCCTTTATGTGTTCGGTACAGGTCCTATCCGCGGCTTCGCTACCACACTTATCATCGGTATCTGTTGCTCGTTCTTTACTGCTGTGTTCCTCACACGCTTGGTTTACGAGAATCGTCTGGCTCACGACAAGTGGACAAAGCAGACCTTCTCTACCAAGATTTCGCGCAACTTTATGGCGAACAAGAACTATGGCTTCATGTCAAACTGCAAGATATCGTTCATCATCTTTGGTGCGGTCATTCTTGTTATGATAGGCAGCTTCTTCGAACGCGGCTTGAGCAAGGGTATCGACTTTACCGGTGGCCGCAACTATGTTGTTGTACTTGAGAAGCAGGTAGAACCAGAGCAGGTAACTGCTGCTTTGCGTCCTCTCTTCAACGGTGCAAACGTTAATGCACTTGCACTTGGTACTGACGGCAAGACTATCCGTATCTCAACCAACTACAAGATTGAGTCGAACAACCCAGCTATCGACAACGAGGTGGAGAACATCCTCTATAAGGGTCTGCATGGTGCCAACCTCGTAACACAGAGCAGTGTTGAGGCATTCAAGAACCCTGACGTACGTGCTGGTGGTTCTATCGTATCATCTACAAAGGTAGGTCCGGCTGTGGCTAAGGACATCACTCATGGTGCTATCATCTCTGTGTTTATCGCCCTTGCAGCTATCTTCCTTTACATCTTGATACGTTTCCGCAACGTAGCATTCTCTTTCGGTTCTACCATAGCTCTTGCTATCGATGCTACAATCGTTATCGGTTTCTTCTCATTGCTTTGGGACTTCGTTCCATTCTCGCTTGAGGTAGACCAGACGTTCATTGGTGCAATCCTTACGGTTATCGGTTACTCTATCAACGATAAGGTGGTGGTATTCGACCGTATACGTGAGAACCTCCAGTTGCACAAGAAGATGGACTTGCAGGAACTCTTCAACAAGTCATTGAATGAGACACTTGCTCGTACAATCAATACATCATTGTCAACACTCATCGTGCTGCTCTGTATCTTCTGCTTCGGTGGTGAGAGCACTCGCAGCTTCTCGTTCGCAATGTTGCTTGGTGTAATCTTCGGTACACTGTCTTCTATCTTCATTGCCGCTCCTCTGGCATACGTCATCCTCGGTCGCAAGATCAAGAAGGAAGAGGCTGCAATGGCAGAGGCAGAGGCTGTTGAGGTTAAGTAAGCAATAGGCTAACACGACTATAAACATCTAAAAAGGCGCAATCCCGTGATTGGGGATTGCGCCTTTCTTGTATATGTATTTTATTACATATAAATAAAAAAAGATGTGTCAAAAGATTAATGACACACCTTATATTATATTGGGATATTATACTGTTATTACTCCTCTTTTCTGTGGCCCTTGTCCTTACCGTTGAAGCTCTTAACCTTCATGCCGAGCTGGTCGGGAAGTATAGCATTAAGGAATATGCCCACAAGAGCAGCAAGAGCCAAACCTGATATTGAAACAGAACCTATCTGCACACCGCCATCAGTGCCATACTGTACGCCTATTGACACAACCATTATAAGAGCAGCTACAAACACATTGCGCGAAGACGAGAAGTCGACCGGGGTTTCTACAAGATTGCGCACACCAACAGCCGATATCATACCATAAAGTATAAAACTAACACCACCAATTGTAGCAGCAGGCATCAATCCTATAAGGCAAGCAAACTTAGGGCAGAAGCTCAACAATATGGCAAAACATGCTGCAAGTCGAATAACAGCAGGATCGAACACCTTTGTAAGGTTAAGCACACCGGTGTTCTCGCCATATGTAGTATTGGCAGGAGCGCCAAAGATAGAAGCAAGGAATGTGGCAAGACCGTCGCCACAGAGTGTTCGATGCAAACCTGGGTCCTTTATAAAGTTCTTGCCAACGGTGCTCTGAATGGCACACATATCACCGATATGCTCCATTATAGTGGCAAAGGCTATAGGGAAAATAGCAATAATAGAAGTTAAGATAAGGTCGAAGTTTGGGTCTTTCATCACCGAGAATGTTGTGCGTTCCATATCAACAGGCCAACCTATCCATGCTGCCTCACCCAGTTTAGTGAAGTCGACCTCGCCCATAGCTGCTGCCAAAATATACGAACCAAGCACTCCAAGTAGTATTGGCACAATCTTTATAATGCCCTTACCCCAAATTGATGTGCCTATAACTATTGCAATGGCAGTAACGGCAAGAAGCCAGTTCTGCTGGCAGTTGCTTATGGCAGAGCCCGATAGGGTAAGTCCGATAGCAATAACCATAGGTCCGGTAACCACTGGTGGGAAGAATCGCATTACCTTCTCCGTACCAAACATCTTAAGCAAGAAAGCCATTACGAAATACAGCAACGATGCTGCCGCAACGCCAATACAGGCATAATTTAGTGCCATCACGTCTGTAAGACCTTGGGCTACACACAACTGTTTTACAGAAGCGTAACCTCCAAGAAAGGCAAAGCTTGAGCCAAGGAATGCCGGAACCTTAAGCTTAGACACGAAATGAAAGATAAGTGTGCCTATACCAGCAAACAACAGTGTTGCACTCACATCGAGTCCGGTGATAAGTGGAACAAGAATTGTGGCACCAAACATAGCAAACAGATGCTGGATACCAAGAAGTACGAATTTAGGTTTACCCAATTCGCGGGCGTTGTATACACCCTGATTGTCAGTGTTCATTGTGTTATAATTGATTTGTTATGGATAATACATATTTAATATCATAACGTTAATAAGTTCTTTTTATTGTATTTAAGTTTTTTTGTGCATGTAATGGTGAGAGCAATGAAGAGGCTATGAACAAAGAAAAAAGAACGTCTTAGAATGTAAAAAAGCCGACTTCACAGCCGGCTCCTTTGCTCTTTATACAATAACATTATGAATTTTAATAGTGGCTATTAAACGTTGTGAGAATCACTACATGTTTATATAGCGTTCCCACTATTGGTTTACGCTTGCAAAGTTACTCATACTTAGCTACTTGCGCAATACCTAATAATCGGTAAACTTTACAGATGGAAGAGAATAGGCACACAGCCTACTCCACCCAATAAGTCACCCTATCATAATATAAGCCACCATCTTTCACGGTTATTTTAAGCGAACCTTTCTGCTTTGGCGTTACCTTCATCGACATAACTCCATCCTTGCCAACAGTCCAGTTTTGCATAAAGTCGTCGTTGTTAAAAACAGCATATACCAAACCCTTACGCGGTTTTATTTGGAACACATACGTCTTGCCTACCTTTAGGTTTCTGTTCATCGGAATGTTTTTTACTCTGAACGGTGTACCATTATCATCGTCATCATAAAAGATAGGCAATTCTTTCAATTTGCCTGCAAGGAAACCCTTGAACACCTTCTCGCCATTAAGTCCATAGTGTCGCAACGGATGAATTCGTGGCAGTTTATCAAAGTCTTGTTCCGAATATGTTACATCTGTTAGTTGCCACTTAGCATCATCTGGATAATGGGTAAACAGCATCCAATAAGGGTCTACATTCCACCAAACGTCATGTCGCTTTCTACGTGTAAAGTCCTTGCCTGATACATAACCAGCACCCCATGTAGCATCAAGCAAAATCCACTTACCATCTACCTTGACACTATTCCACGCATGGTTAACCTTCATGCCTACCACCAGTTCGGCTTCCAGTCCAATAGACGTGGCCATTAGATAGAACAGTTCGCTATAAGCATTGCACACACCTTTCTTCTTCTCCCAACACTCGTCTGCATAATATATCTTATAGTCGGTGTCGTAGGAAATGTTGTTGCAAAGATATCGGTATATAGCATGAGCCTTCTGGCGTTCGGTTCGGCAATTGGCAGTAATTCGCTGTGTAATACCCTTCCATTCGTACTTGGAAGTAACGGCTTTAACCATACCCAGTTTGTGCGGGTCGATGTTCTTGTCGTATGTAACGTACATGCTGTTTTGGGCAAAGCAGCATGTAGAGAGCATCATAAGAAGAGTTATCAGAAATGTTTTCATATTTAGTATGTGTTTGTTTTTTTGCAAATTTAGGAAAAATTGCTGACATGACAATGTTTCAATTACATTTTAAATATCGTAAAAGTCTTTTTTTCGCCCCATTGTTTGCCCATCCCATTTTTTTTTATTTCTTTTGTAATTCTCGGCATTCATTGCCGCAATGAACAACGATAAACAATAATACACATTATAATATATATATAATTATATGGCTCAGAAAAAGACCGACGACGGACTTACGCCGATGATGCGTCAGTTTTACAATTTCAAGCACGAGCATCCTGATGCGTTGCTGCTCTTCCGCTGTGGCGACTTCTACGAGACTTATGCCGATGATGCCGTAGAGGCAGCTAAGATTCTTGGCATAACTCTAACACGTCGCTCTAATGGCAAGAACGCTAACGGGGCTGCAACCGAGATGGCAGGATTTCCACATCATGCCCTCGATACTTATCTTCCAAAGCTTATTCGTGCAGGAAAACGTGTGGCCATCTGCGACCAGCTTGAAGACCCTAAGCTTACAAAGACTCTCGTAAAGCGTGGCATTACCGAGCTTGTAACTCCGGGCGTGGCTATGAGCGACAATGTGCTTAATTATAAGGAGAACAACTTTCTTGCTGCAGTCTTTATGTCTAAGGCTATGTGTGGCGTGGCTTTCCTCGACATTTCTACCGGAGAATTCCTTACTGGCGAAGGTACATTTGATTATGTAGAGAAGCTTCTTGCATCCTTCCAACCTAAGGAGGTGCTGCACGACCGCCAGATGAAAAAAGAGTTTGAAGAGCATTTTGGCAATAAGTGGTGCACATTCCAGTTGGACGACTGGATGCTTACCGAACAAAGCTCACGTCAGAAACTACTTACCCACTTTGGAACCAAGTCGCTTAAAGGCTTCGGTGTAGAACACCTTAAGCTTGGCATTATTTCGGCAGGAGCCATATTGCAGTATCTTGAGATGACCCAGCACACTCATTTGGGTCATATAACATCGTTGCGCCGCATCGAGGAAGACAGATATGTACGATTAGACAAGTTCACAATACGCTCTCTTGAACTATTGCAGTCGATGCAAGACGATGGCGTATCGCTGCTTGATGTTATCGACCGCACAGTTACGGCAATGGGAGCACGCATGCTTAAGCGCTGGACAGTATTTCCACTTATGGATGTGGCAAGCATCAACAAGCGTCTGGATGTGGTGGAGACATTCTTCCGCAAGCCCGACTTCAGACAAACCATTGACGACAATCTACATCGCATAAGCGATATTGAACGTATTATATCCAAGGTTGCCGTAGGCAGAGTGTCGCCCAGAGAGGTTGTTCAGCTAAAGCTTGCATTACAGTCTATAGTTCCTATCAAGACCGCATGCCAGTACAGCGATAATAAGGAGATTCACTCTATAGGCGAACGGCTCAACCTATGCGAATCGCTGCGCGACCGAATAGAACGTGAGATACAGTCGGATCCACCACTACTTGTAAACAAAGGTGATGTTATTGCCGCAGGTTTCTCTTCCGAACTCGACGAACTGCGTGCCATATCACGTGGAGGAAGAGACTATCTGCTAAAGATTCAGGAAGAAGAAGCTCAGAAGACTGGCATACAGAGCCTTAAGGTAGGATATAATAATGTGTTTGGCTATTACCTCGAAGTGCGCAACACATACAAAGACCAGGTGCCACAAGAGTGGATACGCAAGCAGACACTTGCCAATGCCGAGCGCTACATCACCCAAGAGCTTAAGGAATATGAGGAGAAGATAATGGGAGCCGACGAGAAGATTCTCTCGCTTGAGACACGTCTCTTCATGGAACTCGTTACTGATATGGCCGAGTTTATTCCACAAATACAGATAAATGCCAACATCATAGCCCGTCTCGACTGTATGCTCTCCTTTGCCAAAGCAGCCGAGGAGCATCGCTATGTGCGCCCTGTAGTAAGCGACGATTGTGTGCTGGAGATAAAGGCCGGACGTCATCCCGTTATCGAGACCCAATTGCCTGTAGGCGAGGAGTATGTGCCCAATGATATTGAGCTCGATACCGAGCAACAGCAGATTATGATAATAACGGGTCCAAACATGGCTGGTAAGTCTGCCCTATTGCGACAAACTGCCCTCATAACGCTTATGGCACAGATGGGATGCTTTGTCCCAGCTGAGTCTGCACACGTTGGTTTGGTAGACAAGATATTCACACGTGTGGGAGCATCGGACAATATATCCTTGGGCGAGTCAACCTTTATGGTAGAGATGACCGAGGCATCCGACATTCTAAACAATGTAACTCCGCGCTCGCTCGTACTATTCGACGAGCTTGGACGAGGTACATCCACCTACGACGGCATTTCTATTGCCTGGGCTATAGTGGAATATCTGCATGAGCATCAAGGTGCTCAGGCGCGCACGCTATTTGCCACCCACTATCACGAGCTTAACGAGATGGAGAAGAACTTCTCGCGTATCAAAAACTACAACGTTAGTGTAAAGGAACTTAACGGTAAGGTGATATTCCTTCGCAAGCTTATGCGTGGCGGCTCCGAGCACTCATTTGGTATTCATGTGGCAGAGATAGCCGGTATGCCTAAGTCTATCGTTAGCCGTGCCAACCTTATATTGAAGCAGCTTGAAGCCGATAATGCCAGCGTTGGAGTAGACCAGCCTGCAACATCACGTATAGCAAGCTCGGCAAGTAATAATGGTATGCAACTCTCTTTCTTCCAGCTTGACGACCCTGTACTTTGCCAAATACGCGACGAGATACTTGGTCTTGACATCAACAATCTAACCCCGGTTGAGGCACTCAACAAACTCAACGAGATAAAGAAAATCGTTACGGGAAGGTCGTAACGATAGATGTTTGTATTCTATAAAGAAAATATCATCTCTATGCAAGCATACGCATTTTTGACAGTAAGCAAAAGTTCGTTTGATAGCAAGCAAATGTTCATTTGATAGCAAGCATAGATACATTTGCCCTAAGCAAAAAATCGAATTTATATACTATCTGCGTCAGATTAGGTCAATAGAAACGCTGCAATAATATAAGTTCAAGGATTCAATCACAATTATATGTAAGTACACTTTCAAATAATTCAGAATTTTTGCAAAGTATACTTACATATAATTCACTTTATACAAGTAGGCTTAGTACATTTATTTCTGTTTTTATTATCCCTATTACGGATAATACGGTGCCGTGGTTGCACATCTCGCCTTTCTTTTGTAACTTCGCAGAAGAAATATAATTTATGAAGATAAACAAACAAAAAGACCAACTACTATGCATGATACGCAATAACAAGCCGATGACTCTCGGCCAGCAGGCGCGTCTCGTGCTGAGCTTAGCCACGCCTGCCATCTTGGCGCAACTAACAACCACGATGATGCAATATATCGACGCGTCGATGGTGGGCAGTCTTGGTGCAGAGGCGTCGGCATCAATAGGCTTGATAGAAACAACAACATGGCTTATGGGAAGTATCTGTTCGGCGGCGGCAGCAGGCTTTTATGTGCAGGTGAGCCATCAGCTTGGTGCCAACGACCCTGGGCAGGCACGTTCCACATTACGTCAGGGCATCATGTCGGTATTAATAGTAAGTATGCTGATAGGTTTGACAGCTCTCTGTATAAGTCCGTTTCTGCCCTCGTGGCTTGGCGGTGGAGCCGACATCTGTCCTACATCATCTGCCTATTTCGCCATAATAGCCATGGCCATGCCAGCCTTCCAATTTTCCATGTTTGGAAGCGGTATGCTTAGAAGTTCAGGCAATATGGTAGTGCCAAGCATTATGAGTGTGGTGATGATGACACTCGATGTCATCTTCAACTACTTCCTTATATTCGACACCCATACGGTAGATGTCCTTGGCATAAACTTTGCCATTCCAGGAGCAGGACTGGGTGTTGTTGGAGCAGCCATAGGTACAGCCTCAGCCGAACTCGTGGCTGCATCGATAACGATGTACATACTATGTTTCCGTAGCAAGGAACTTAGTCTGAAGATAGACCACGGACGCTTTTTGCCCACATGGCAAGTGGTGCGTCGCGCCTTACATATTGGTTTGCCTATGGGCATACAACAAACCATCATGACATCGGCATATATCGTTACAACCATCATCATTGCGCCGTTGGGCACCTTTGCCATTGCAGCCAACTCATTCGGCATCATCGTTGAGAGCTTATGCTATATGCCAGGCTATGGCGTGAGCGATGCAGCAACAACACTTGTAGGCCAAAGCATGGGAGCTGGGCGCAACGAGCTGATGAAGCGTTTTGCATGGCTGTCCGTATCATTAGGCATAGGCATTATGACGCTTATGGGTATCGTGATGTATGTAGGTGCGCCGTTTGCAATGGCTATGATGACACCGTCTGAGGAAGTAAGACAGCTTGGTGTAGAAGTACTTCGCATAGAGGCCTTTGCCGAACCAATGTTCGGTGCGGCCATAATATGCTATGGTGTGTTTGTAGGTGCTGCCAAGACCGTAGCACCAAGCGTAATGAACCTCATATCGATGTGGGGCGTGCGCATAACGCTTGCCGCCTTGCTTGCACCAAGCATGGGACTCAAGGGCGTATGGCTTGCCATGTGCCTGGAGCTGACATTTAGAGGAGTGATTTTCTTAGTAAAATTGAAATTATGGAAAAGATAACTAACAAGGTTTTCGGTGGAGAGCGTCCTCTATTCGAAATACACAACGTGGAGCTCGACCACGTTCGCATCACCTTTGGTGAATCGGGCATTAAGGAGTGTAGCAACATAGTTTGCCGCAACTGCTACTTCGAGGGAAAGTATCCGCTGTGGCATGTCAAGAAGTCGGACATACGCAACTGCTATTTTGCGCCTGGCTCACGTTCAGCCATATGGTATTCGGACGACATGCACATGGAGGATTGCGTTATCAACGGTCCAAAGTTCTTCCGCGAGATGAAGAATCTCTCTTTGAAGAATGTAACAATCAACGATGCCGACGAGACTTTCTGGGGTATCGACGGTTTGACATTGGAGAATGTTGTGCTGCACGAGGGCACTTATCCCTTTATGCATTGCCGCAATATTAAGGTAGACGGACTGGAGTCGGATGCCAAGTATGTGTTCCAATACTCGCGCGACATAGAGATTCGCAATGCCAAGATTGATACAAAGGATTCGTTCTGGGAGGTAGACAATGTTACGGTGTACGACTCAGAGCTTAACGGCGAGTTCCTTGGCTGGCATTCGCGTGGACTTCGTCTTGTAAACTGTCATATATCTGGTGAGCAACCATTGTGCTATGCCAAGGACCTTGTGTTGGAGAACTGTACCTTCGACCCCGAGTGCGACCGTGCCTTTGAATACTCAACTGTTCAGGCCGACATCCGCGGACATATAAAGAGCATCAAGAACCCTGCTTCGGGCAAGATTGTTGCCGACAGCATAGGCGAGATTATACTCGACGAGAACATCAAGCAGCCAGCCAACTGCGAAATAACAACTCGCAAGTAACAGCAAACTGTAGGAGGTACGGTCTCCGAACCGTACCACGCAAGTAGCTATATATATAGCTTGGCAGAACATGCTGCTTGAGTGGTACGGTTCGGAGACCGTACCTCCTACAAATAGTAATAAACAGTATAATTATATGACAAGCTTCTCTTTCTCTACTCTCACAAATCGCCGTGGCACCAACTCATACAAGTGGGATTCTGCACCTAACGAGGACATAATACCCTTATGGGTGGCAGATATGGACTTTGAGACTTATCCTGCCATAACTGAGGCTTTGCAGCATCGCGTGGCACATGGAATATTTGGCTATACACGTGTGCCAGACGCTTATTATGATGCTGTGTGCCAATGGTTTGGCAAACATCATGGATGGACCATATGTAAGGACCATATAATCTACACATCTGGAGTGGTGCCTGCAATATCAGCCATTATCAAGGCGCTCACACTACCAGGCGACCAGGTAATAGTGCAAGGCCCAGTATACAACTGTTTCTATTCGTCAATACGCAACAACGGTTGCGAGATGGTGTCCAACTCGCTTGTATATAACAATGCTGCGATGCGCTACGAGATTGACTTTGATGACCTTGACCGCAAGCTGTCGCATGAACGTGCACGACTATTCATATTATGCAATCCGCACAACCCTGGCGGACGTGTATGGACCACAGAAGAACTTATACATATAGCCGAATTGTGCAAAAAGCATAACGTGCGAGTTGTGTCCGACGAGATTCATTGCGAGCTAACGCTTCACGACAACCAATATACTCCCTTTGGCTCATTGCCCGACAATCTGTCGTATGGCAGCATAACATGCTGCTCACCATCAAAGGCATTCAATATTGCCGGACTGCAGATAGCCAACATTATATGTCGCGACGCCTTAGTGCGCGAACGCATCGACCGTGCCATAAACATAAATGAGGTATGCGATGTAAATCCATTCGGCGTAGAAGCCTTGCAGGTGGCTTATACAGACGGTGGTGCCGAGTGGCTTAAAGAGCTTAGACAGTATATATCGTCCAACTACGATAAGCTGCTTGATTTCTTTGGCAAGCATTTGCCTCAACTGCCCGTAATGCGCATGGAAGGTACCTATCTTGCCTGGATAGACTGCTCGGCACTAAAAGAGACATCAGAAGAGATAGAAGAACGACTGATGAAGGAACACAAAGTGTGGGTAAATGCCGGCAGCATGTATGGCAAGGAGGGCGAGCACTTTATACGCATCAATATGGCTTGTCCATGGCAGCGACTGGAAGAAGGATTGCGCCGTGTGGCAAATGGCATTAATGGCTATCAAGAATAGCTGGCGTTTAAACAGGTAATAGACGTGAGTTCGACGAAATATAAGTGTCTAAAAATTTGGTGATTAGCGAAAATTGTTGTAACTTTAATGTGCTAAAAATCAAAAGTTTACAAACAATAATCGCTATGATCACCGAGGACAAAGTTACTGAAATTTTCTGTATTGCGGATGACTTCTGCAAAGTTTTTGATGCCCAAATGGAAAAATACACCATAAAAAGCAACACCAAACGTAGATATCATCGTGAATTCACCATGTCAAAGGCAGAAATAATGGTTATCGTTATACTTTTCCACAGTTCAGGCTTTCGTTGCCTGAAACATTTCTATAAGGAATATGTATGTGTTCATCTTCGACATTTATTTCCAAATGTAGTATCATATAACCGTTTTGTGGAACTTCAGAAGACCATTGCCATTCCGTTGGCTATCTTTATAAAGAAGGTTCTTTTGGGAAAATGTATCGGAATAAGTTTCGTAGACAGCACACCTCTTCGTGTATGTAGAACCCAAAGAATCCATATTCACAAGACATTTAAAGGCATCGCACAAAAAGGCAAATGTTCTATGGGATGGTTTTTCGGCTTTAAGCTCCACCTTATATGTAACGAAAAGGGAGAATTGCTTAACTTCATGATAACTCCTGGCGATATTGACGACCGTAAACCATTAGAATACAAAGCGTTTGTGAATTTCATATACGGCAAGCTTGTAGGAGATAAAGGATATATAAGCAAGAACCTGTTCAATCGACTTTTCGTTGATGGAATACAACTCATCACGAAACTAAAAAGCAACATGAAGGGTTCTATCATGAAAATATCAGACAGGCTCTTGCTTAGAAAGAGGGCGATCATAGAGACCATTAACGACGAACTTAAGAATATTGCACAAGTGGAACATTCCAGACACAGATCATTCGATAACTTCATTGTCAACACTCTTGGATCTTTGGCTGCTTATTGTTTCTTTCCTAAGAAACCAACAATTGCAGTTCAAAGGACAGTAGATAGACAATTAACGTTATTCTAATTCGTCGAACTCACGTTAATAACTTACCATATGCTTTGATTAGCATTATGCAGTAATAAGACAAATGTTTTGTTTCTGTTTGTTGGTTTTATCCAAGACTTTCTGTAACTTTGGAATAACTTTCTTAGTTCCTTATAATAAGGACTTTGGGAGAATTACCCGATTTTGAGGTAATGACTTGGCAACCGTGCCATTTGCAGCGTTCTGCTATGATTTGCGTTCAAATAACTCTTTCAGATACAAAAGTAACTATTTTTATGAACATGAAAATAGGTCTTGTTATTTTTAACCTATTCCGATAATCCATATCAGCTAAAAGCCAAACTTTGATTGCAATTTCCTGTTCATCTTACTTGAGTCAAATTGCTTTGATAAAACATTGTCAAAATACAGAACAGGAATTTTTTGCCCAGAAAATTGTGGTAAAAGTTGTTCCAAAAAACTTAGTCCAATACCAGTAAGTGTCTGCACTGTCCCTGCTGGCAGAAATAATGGTGAGGCACAAACAACAGCCCATCTTAACCATTTTTCAATTACACTATTGTTTGAACGTCCATTTAATAAAGCTAATTCCAATTCCTTAACACTATAATTGTGACTTTTAAGCCAAGAAGTAAATTCTCCAAAAGCGACCTTATCTCTAACTCTGATAATATCTTTCATTGAAATCACATCATTATAGTATAAAATCGATAGATTTGGTATACCTTTGGCGTAAAGAACCTGTTTGAAATATTGGATAATGCTATCTAATTGAATATCGCTTTTGTATAACAAGTACTTTTTTGCTTCATCTTCAAGTAAAATCTCATCTGTTTTAAGCTGTTTAGACCATTCTATACTTCGTTCAAACAAGCAAAGTCTTACAGCTGACCAAGTATCATCCTCATTTGAAATGGACATGATACTTTCAGATTGAATATTCAAAAGAGCTCGAATTCTATCATTGTAAGAAAAATCTTCATACATATTTTCTTGTGAAGTATTGTCCCAAAAGTCATATGTATCGGAATCAGATGTATTACACACCTTTTTTAAAATTGAATTCATAAAACGTGACGCTTCTAGTCCTTTGCGTTCTAATAGGCGAGAGCACATTTTATCTTGATATTGCGTTTCATGCATATTCATATATAATACGGAATTTCCGTTACACATAAAAGCAGGAACCCACCAATTATCTAAAATCACTATTTCGCCTCCATTATAAAGCATTCTGAAAGCATCAAATCCAATACACTCAATCATTTCTTCTATTGAGTCTGTTCTGATGAAAAGTTTATCGTGCGTCAAAAGTGCCGAAATAATTCGATTCAAAAAGTATAGTTTTTCGGGTATTGATATTTCAGGAAACATATGCCCATGCCAGCGATCATAATAAACGCCCTCGGATGTTTTGTTCATCCTATAACTAAATTGGTCAAACAATACTGCCATAACTTGCTTTTTAATGAACACATAATAACGCGAGGCCTTATCCCGAACTCGCGTAAACAGTTATTTCGCACTACTCGAAATTGTCATAAGTACATTTGTTTTCGTATCTAAAAGCAACCTGAACTCCATTGTAAAACATGGGTTCTTGGTTTCGTAGGTTTTCTTTTTCCTTAAAAAAATGAAAATCGATAAATCGTGTTTTGTGCTCTTGTAAGTCTGATGATATAGCCATATCTGCTGTTACATCATATTCTAAAATTTTACCTTTTAAGTGTTCATTCAATTGTTCCAATTTTTCTTTTTTCCCTTTAGGAACTTCAATGCATAAATTTTCATAACTGTATTCATTACATTGGTCAAAAGCGTCTGGCGCAATATAGGATACACTAGGTGGAATAATAATATGTAAGTACTCACATCCGTAGAATGCGTGTGACATTATGCAAGTAATTGTATTGGGCAATTCCACTTTTTTTAAATCATATGCGTCATAAAACATATATTCAGAAATGCCAAAAAGAGTCTCAGGAATATTGATGCTTTTCAAACCACATCCTCGAAATGCAGAAAAACCAATATTTGAAATGGATGGGGGGATACATAATTCTGTTAGAGATTGACAATTACAAAACGCATCATCACCAATATATTTGATATTAGGTGGTAATGTTACATTATCAAGAGAAATACAACCCTCGAACGCAGAATCGGGAATAGATAGAAGCGATTGAGGTAATAAAACTGATTTCAGTGACATGCAGTTCTGAAACATACCTATGCCAAGTTTGGTTATACCCTCTTCAATAATAACATCCGTTAAACTATCACATCCATTGAAAGTGAATTCACCGAAATCACGAATAGAATTGGGAATAACCAATTTTTCTACGCTGCAACCCGAAAAAGCTAAATCCTCTATTTTTTTTTACAGACTTTGGAATGACAATGCTTTTTATTTTTCTCATCACAAAAGCTTCAAACTTGATAACTTCAACTCCATCTGGAATTATGATAGAATCCGTATCTTTCGCCTTTATAAAAGTCTTTCTATCAGCGGAAATAGTGTAAAATTCCGTTTCAATGGGTGTTGATTGAATGGTGGATTCATCACTTACAGATTTTGTTGCTGACGGTTCTTTATTTATTATACGAGCTGAAGATATATCGGGGATAATGAGGTTGTCATCTTCTTCGTAAAAGTCTATGTCATCGTCATGTTGCTCTCTATATTTTTGAAGTTGCTCTTCAAGTTGTTGTTCCTCTTCATATTTTTGCTCCTTGATGCGTCTTTCTTGTTCTTCCTCATCTTTACGTTGCAAATACTTATAAACCAAAAAGCCGATAATTAACAAAACGCCAACAAGCCATGTTGGAATACTTTCCGAAGAGTCATGTTCCTCTGCGATTTCATCCAATACCCATTGCTGAGCTGAAACTGGTATTGTGGCAATAAGAAAAAAGATGATAAGTGATAAAGTTCTCATGCAGTTACATTTATTTGAATACAAAAGTACAAAAAATCCGTGATACGGCATTCCATTATCACGGACTTTATTTTGATTTACAACTTAATACCTCTGTTTTGTCTTTTTGTTGGTAATCCCAATGCTTCCATAAACTCGTATTTCTTGCGTCTGAACCAGTTTACGTGTGAAACGCCATCTATTTTGAGGTCAAATTTCCCATCTGAGGTTTCTTTAAGCGAACAAACTGAGCCATCAGTCTTAAAGTGCTGCCGGAACTCAGTAGAATAGAGTTCGCCTTTAATGGTGACATCCTTAAACATGCACAGCTTTTTGATTAACCCATCGCTAAAATTCAGAGTATCACGCAAAAACTTAATGGTCGGCATCAGCTTCTCCACATAAGGGAAGTAGCGTTTGACAAAATCCGTAAATTCCGACAGTTTGCGGTATTGTCGTTCGTAAGCATTCTTCATTTCCTGCATCTGCTTGCTATGTTGTTCCTCTCGTTGTATGGCTTCTTCTTCAAGTTCCTTTATGCGGGTTACCTATTGATAAGCAAAGCTGCGCAGAACGCCGCAAAATGAAATGGGGACTGTTAAATCTACACTTTCATCGGGTAATGATTAGGAAACCGTTCTTTTGCTTTAATCTGCTTTAAGACGGTTTTCAACTGTCTGCCCAACTTCTGCGTTTTTCCTCTAACTCCCTAATTATCAAATCCTGTTGCGTTAATCTGCTGCATTTCGGCGGTTATTACAGAGATTTTCAGTAACTTTGCATAAAATAACAATGCTTCTTCACTATGGCAAATCATCCTCTTTGGTCGGACGACTACTGGTTGCTACTAATGCAACTATATCAGAAGAAACCCGTAGGTGTGAAATCAGAATACTCACACCCGGTAGTGGAACTGGGCATAGAGTTACATATTCCGCCCAAAACACTATACGAGCAGATGCGCGTGCTTGAACAACACAACACGCCTTCGCTACAACGACTGTGGGACAACTATGCCAATAACCCAAGACGTCTGACACGCGATGTTAAGCGACTAAGACAAATGACTGGATTCGGCGACTCGGGATTGTTCTACGAGGGAGTGGAAATGGCGCAACCTTTCGAACGCGACTACCGCCCCGTAGACCCGCAGAGCGACATTACACCAGCTATGCTTGTAATCATACTAAACCTCTACTTCACGCTTACTCCAAACACTATGGTGAGCGAGACACCCGAGGTGCTGGAAATGGCAAGCACGCTTGGCATAAAGCCTGAGGAAATTGTAAATATTCTCGATATATACCAGACATTCGACCCCATACTGAAACGCCAACCTCTCGATAGCTCTCCACTTGTGGACGAGGCTCATCGTACATGGCAAAGCTACTACAATCAGCCCGAAATGCTGCAAGATAGTGCCGACAAACTGATAGAATACTTCTCGTAGTGGACAGCAACTTGCCGTACCTTCTAAATTAAACAAAACAATAAAACAATGTCTCAGAAACTAATACAAACCCAAGAGCAAAAGCTTCAGCAGGTGCAACGTCTGTCGCAACAGCAAATGTTGCAAGTACATCTGCTTGAAATGCCGCTTACAGAACTTGAGCAGAACGTCAATGCCGAACTTGATGACAATCCTGCTCTTGAGACATCGTCGCCAGATGACGTGTTTGAAGGCGGACATGTAGAAGGCTCCGACTCGGCTGCATCATATGATGACGATTCTCGTACGGACGGTAAGGGCGACTCGGCATCCAACGAAGCTGACGACTTCTCATCACAGAATGAGCGAGAGGAACGCGATGATGCACTAACAGCAGCTCTTGAACGTATTGGTGGAGGCGATGATGATATGCCTACGGCAGGATATACAGGCGCATCGGGTGCCGACTCGGCCGACTACGAGGAAATGGTATACGGCGATACCACCTCGTTCTACGACAAACTGAAGGAACAAATGGGCGAGACCGAACTGTCGGAAAAGGACCAAGAGATTATGGAGTATGTCATTGGTTCATTAGACAGCGACGGACTGCTACGAAAAGACAGCGAGTCGATTGGCGACGAACTTGCAATATATCATGGTATCGACTGCACTACCGAGGACATAGACCGTGTAATAGGCATACTTCAGACCTTCGATCCTGCAGGAATAGGAGCCCACTCGCTGCAAGAGTGTCTGTTGTTGCAGATAAAACGACGTCCCAACGACCCTATAAAACCGTTGATGCAAAAGGTAATAACCGACTGCTTTGACGAGTTTACAAAGAAACATTTCGACAAGATTCGCATGGCACTTGGTGTAGATGCCGACACTGCCGAACGTGTGTACAACGAGCTGCGACGCCTTAATCCTAAACCAGGATCGTCGTTAGGCGAGACCGAAGGACGAAACATACAACAGATAACACCCGACTTTATTGTAGACACCGACGACAATGGCAACGTGACATTCACACTTAATGGTGGCAACATTCCTGAGCTTAAGGTGTCGCCATCGTTTGCCGACATGATGGAGGCTTATAAGAACAACAAGGCATCGATGTCTAAACGCGAGAAGGAAGCCTTGCTATATGCCAAGGAGAAGGTGGAACGAGCACGCGGATATATAGAAGCGATAAAGGTTAGACGCCGCACTCTTACTGTTACAATGCAGGCGATAATCGACTGGCAGAAAAAGTTTTTCCTCGATGGCGACGAGGCTGATCTCAAACCAATGATTCTTAAGAACATTGCAGACAAGACAGGACTCGACATTTCTACTATATCGCGCGTAAGCAACATTAAGTATGCACAAACCAATTGGGGTACTTTCCCATTGCGCTTCTTCTTCTCCGACGGATATACTACGGGCGATGGCGAGGAGCTTTCAACACGCAAGATAAAACTCGCACTTAAAGAACTCATTGGTAAGGAGGACAAGAAGAAACCTATGAGCGACGATGCCCTGACAAAGGCCCTCGCCAAATTGGGATATCCTATAGCAAGACGAACTGTGGCTAAATATCGCGAACAGTTGGGATTGCCAGTGGCAAGACTTAGGAAGAGTTAGGAATTAAGAGTTACGAGTTAGGAATTACGAGTTTGGAATTAGGAGTTAGGAATTGTCAGACAAAATATGAAAGAAAAGAATATAATCTTAGCAGCCCGAGTGCTTAGCATGGTATTTACACCATTCTATCTGTCGCTTGTGGGTTTGATAGCTCTATTCACATTCAGCTATCTCAGTCTGATGCCGTGGGCATACAAGCTCACGGTGCTCATACTTGTCTATTTGTTCACAATACTCATCCCTACCCTACTAATACATTTCTACCGCAACTATCACGGTTGGACGCTGATAGAACTGGGCAAGAAGGAAAGGCGCGTCGTGCCTTACCTGCTGTCTATAGTTAGCTACTTTGTGTGCTACTATGTTATGCACCGATTCAACATACCCCACTTTATGAGCAACATCCTTATGGCTGCTCTGATAATACAGATACTATGCGCCCTGATAAACGTGTGGTGGAAAATATCTACACATACGGCTGCCATTGGAGGCGTAACGGGAGCACTGCAGGCATTTGCCGTTATATTCGGATTCAACCCTATAGGCTGGACTTGTCTGGTACTAATACTTGCCGGTATGGTTGGCACAAGCCGAATGATATTAAGACAGCACTCGCTTAGACAAGTATGCTACGGATTCATGTTAGGATTGATAGTGGCATATGGAGTTATATTGGGGTTATAAACCCCTTCCCCTCCACGTAGGTGAGGGGAATAATATACTGTGAAGGTAAGGTAATATACTAAAATAAAATAATAAACTAAAGCCCTACACATCACTCCCCTCTCCTTTGGGGACGGGAAAAGCCGCTATGCGGATCGTGGGTGGGGCCGCATTAATCATTTTTCATTATGTCTCCATTAATCAGCATCATTATGGGCAGCACATCCGACCTGCCCGTTATGGAAAAGGCATGCAAATTCTTGAACGACATGCAGATTCCTTTCGAAGTAAACGCTCTCTCGGCACATCGTACACCTGCTGCTGTAGAAAGTTTCGCTAAGAATGCCAAAGGCCGTGGCATAAAGGTTATCATAGCTGCAGCTGGTATGGCTGCCGCCTTGCCTGGAGTTATAGCAGCCAATACTCCATTACCTGTAATTGGTGTACCTATTAAGGGTATGCTCGATGGTTTGGACGCCATGCTATCTATCATACAGATGCCTCCAGGAATTCCTACTGCTACAGTAGGTGTAAACGGTGCTATGAACGCTGCCATCCTTGCTTGCGAAATGATTTCGCTATGCGACGAAGAAGTGGCTAAGAAGATGGAAGATTACAAGGCAGGACTGGGTGCCAAGATAGAAAAGGCTAACCAAGACCTCGCTGAAATAAAGTACGACTTCAAGACCAACTAAATGATAGACCTATTTAATTATCGCCGCCGTGCTGCGTCTGCCGTTAAGGTAGGCAATATACAGTTAGGTGGCGACGCCCCAATTCGCGTACAGTCAATGACTACCACCAACACTAATGATACTGCTGCATGTGTGGAACAGGCAGAACGTATTATTAAGGCAGGTGGTGAACTTGTACGTCTCACTACACAAGGTAGACGCGAAGCCGAGAATCTGAAGAACATCAATGCACAATTGCGTGCCGATGGATTCGATACTCCTCTTGTGGCCGATGTACACTTCAATGCTAATGTGGCTGATGTTGCTGCTCTGTATGCCGAAAAGGTGCGTGTAAATCCAGGCAACTATGTTGACCCTGCACGTGTATTCAAGAAGATTGAATATACTGATGAGGAGTATGCCGAAGAACTGAAGAAACTTGAGGAGCGCTTTGTACCTTTCCTCAATATATGCAAGGAGCACAACACAGCTGTACGCATTGGCGTAAACCATGGCTCGCTATCCGACCGTATTATGTCGCGTTATGGCGATACTCCTGAGGGAATTGTTGAAAGTTGCATGGAGTTTCTGCGCATATGCAAGAAGGAAGACTTTAACAATGTTGTCATCTCTATCAAGGCATCTAACACAGTTATCATGGTGCGCACAGTGCGTCTACTCGTAACAGAAATGGACAAGGCAGACATGCACTATCCTTTACATCTTGGCGTTACAGAGGCTGGCGAAGGAGAAGATGGCCGTATTAAGAGTGCCGTAGGCATAGGAGCGTTGCTATGCGATGGTATTGGCGACACTATACGTGTAAGTCTTAGCGAAGAGCCGGAAGCAGAAATACCAGTGGCTCGTCATCTTGTAGACTATATTACAAAGCGTGAGGGACATACTATGGTACCTGCTACAGAGTCGGCTGACTTTGATTGGGTGCGTCCTGAACGCCGCAAGACACGTGCTGCAGGTGGCATAGGTGGTTCGAACACGCCAGTTGTTATAGCATCATTGCCTAATGGCAAGGCTGATAACGATATAGACTTCAACCCAGATATGACTCCCGACTACATATACTGCGGCTCTAAATTGCCAGAGAATCGTGTAGAAGGACAGAAGTATATAATAGACTTTAACGCCTACACTGGTGAGAAAGACACCTACCCTATCTTCCCATACAACGCCACACCGTTTATCTCTGGTGTGAAAGCCGAGGTTAAGTTCCTTGTGCTTCAGCTCGGTGCCCCGTCAGATGAATATATAGCTTGCCTTAAGGCACACCCAGAAGTAGTGGTAGTAGCTGTAAGCAACCAGCAGAACAAACTTGGCGAACAGCGTGCATTAACGCACGAGCTATGGACAAACGGACTGTTCAACCCCGTTGTTTTCGCTCAGATGTATCGTCATAAGGCAGAAGAGAAGGCCGATTTCCAGCTTGAGGCTGCTGCCGATATGGGTGCATTGATGATAGACGGACTGACAGACGGCATATGGCTTATGAACGATGGCGACATAAGTATGCGCGATATTGCTGATACCTCGTTTGCCATTCTTCAGGCTGCACGTCTGCGTACATCAAAGACCGAGTATATATCTTGTCCTGGATGCGGCAGAACGCTATACGACCTGCGCTCTACTATTGCCAAGATTAAGGCTGCAACGGCGCATATGAAGGGCTTGAAGATAGGTATTATGGGTTGTATAGTGAATGGACCTGGCGAAATGGCCGATGCCGACTACGGATACGTAGGCGCTGGACCAGGAAAAATATCGCTATACAAACAGAAGATGTGTGTGGAAAAGGCAATCCCTGAAAGCGAGGCAGTGGAACATCTGCTGAGATTTATAGAGGAGGATAGAAAGAAATAAATGAAATGCCCCGAGCCTCTTTTAGGCTCGGGGCTTAACTGTATATTTATGAAAAAACTAATAATTCTTGACTTCGACGGCACTATAGCCGACACACGTCCAGTGATACTAAACACGTTTCATCGAACACTCGACGCTATGGACATGCCACAACACAGCGACGAAGAGATAGCTGCCACTATTGGACTGCCTCTTTTAAAGGCATTTCCGGTGCTTGAGCCTATGGACGAGGAAAAGGCAGCATTGTGTACAGAGACATACAGACGTATATTCGAGGATGTAAATGCCGAAATTGGCGTGCCTATGTTTCAGCACGTTGCCGATACATTGCGACTGCTACACAGCAAGGATTGCACGCTGACCATTGCCACAAGCCGTGGATACAAGTCGGTTGTGGACTTTATAAAGGGCTTCAATCTCGACGATATCATCAACTTTATCATAGCTGCAGAGGATGTTAAGCATGCCAAACCTGATGCCGAACCCGTAACCAAAACTCTAAAGCATTATGGATTGAAAGCCAATGATGCCGTGGTTATAGGCGACACCCACTTTGATATACTAATGGGACGCAATGCAGGTTGTATGACCATAGGTGTAACATACGGCAACGGAACACGCGAGAGCTTGATAGAAGCAGGCGCTGATGCCGTTGTAGACGACTTCGCCGCCATTGCCAATTACATTCTATTATAAAGTTCCACTACTCTTCTTGCCGTATCGTTGTTCTCGAATCGTTGAACATAGATACGGCTTTTTTCTATTCGTTCGGCACGACCGACAGATCCCTTAAGCATTTGCTTAATGGATAAGGCAAGCATCTTGGGATCGTCTGGCGATACATAGAGACAATCGGGACCACCAGCCTCCTCAAGACAAGAACCGGTGCAAGCCACAACGGGCAACGAACTCTGTATAGCCTCTATAATAGGAATACCGAAACCTTCGTAACGCGAAGGATAGACAAAGGTCTCTGCAAGATTGTAAATAGCTTGCAAGTCGTCGTCGCCTATGCCCGAAAGCACATGCAGACGATTGGCAACACCAAGCTGCTGTGCTGCCTTCTCCACCTTATCAGTATACTTGGTACGGCGTCCTACAGCAACAAGATGAATGTCGTTAGGCAACATTGGCAACGACTCTACAGCAAGCAATAGATTCTTGCGTTCCTCAAGGGTGCCCACATTAAGTACGAAACGTTGTGGAAGTTGCAGCTTTTGACGAGTATATTCAATACGTTCGGGTGTCAACGAGGTAGCAAAACGCTTGCCGCAACTCTGGTATATCACCTCGATACGACTCTCCTCCACTCCACCATATTCCATAATGTCGCGCTTGGTACACTCGCTTATTGCAATAATACGGTCGGCTTCACGGCATGTAAGCAGAAACTTAGCCTTATACATTGCCACGTCTATAGGATTGTAATATTCGGGATGACGTAAGAATATGAGATCGTGAATAGTTACAACCGATTTTATGCCTGCCGCCTTAATGCCGATAGGAAGTTCGCCGGACAAACCATGAAACAGTTCTACCTTATCACGCTTAAGATCCTTTACAATGCCCCAAGAGCGCCATACAGCCTTAGCCAATCCACTTCTCGCCTTTGCCGGATAGACATAATGTAGACGGTCTGACTCGGCAACCTGCGAGCGTAAATCATCGCTACCTCGGTCAGGCGCATAAAGAAGCATATTATAACTTTGCGGAAGCAGTTGGGCAAGGTCTGCCACAAGTGTGCGTGAGTAATTGCCAAGACCTGTGCGATTGCGCACAAGTCGTTTGGCGTCGTATGCTATTGTTGTCATTTTATACCGTACCTTCTATTATATTCCTCGTGAGTGCGTTTCCATCTATTATGTGTCCACAGATAGTATGCTGGCTCATGTTGTATGGTCTGTTCGAGCATTTGGAAGAACTTGGTTGTAAGTTCATTCTCTGCAACATTTGCAGCGTTGTCTGTTATAAGACGGAACGTAGCAGTGTAGTAGCCACGACGTGGACGAGCCATCTCTACATAGAACACAGCGTTCTTCATCTTGCGCATGATACGCTCCGAACCAGTGAACACACCTGTATCGTGATTGAGAAACGGCAACCACAGATGAATGTTGTTGTAGCGTGGACCTTGGTCGGCTATATATCCAAATAACGAGCGAATATTATCGCGACGCAGCTTGACAAGTTCGCGCAATATATCATTCTTAGGAACTACAATGCTTGACGGTTGTGATGAACGTATACGACGGAACAAATTGTCGAACTGTTTTGAGCGCAAAGGCTTGTATACAAGTCCCATTTTGCGCCCTTCGGGGAAAGCTATGCCAGTGCATGATAGCCACTCCCAATTGCAATAATGACCAAGCAAGGCTGCACAGTCTTGTCCTGCCTTAAAACATTCTTCCACCTTGTCAGCCCCTATTATATTGAAACGTCGACGCAATTCTTTATCACTGATACTGAGCAACTTTATTGTTTCGACAAAATAGTCGCAAAGCCAATGATAGAACTTCCGTTCAATGCGTACTATCTCAGCCTCGCTCTTGTCAGGGAACGAGGTGGTGAGATTATGTCGTACAATATCGCGACGATATCGCACGACATAATACATTATATAATATGCCAAGTCGCTCAATACATACAATATGCAGAACGGCAAGAGCGAAAGGAGGAATATGGGGTAGTACATTTTTATGTATTATTATCGTTTTTACTTCTGCATATCATGCAGCTTCTTGTAGTAGCCACCAAGAGCAATAAGCTCGTCGTGTGTACCACGCTCCACAATATGTCCCTCGTGCAACACACATATCTCGTCGGCATTCTTAATAGTAGACAGTCGGTGGGCAATTGCAACTGTTGTACGTGTCTTCATAAGTCGCTCCAATGCATCTTGCACAAGACGCTCGCTCTCGGTATCAAGAGCAGATGTAGCCTCATCAAGAATAAGTATAGGTGGATTCTTAAGTATGGCACGCGCAATACTTACACGCTGGCGCTGTCCACCAGACAGACGTCCGCCACGATCGCCTATACACGTATCATATCCTTGCTCGGTCTGCATTATAAACTCATGTGCATTGGCTATTCGTGCAGCCTGCTCCACTTGCTCCTGTGTTGCGCTGTCAACACCAAAGGTAATATTGTTGCGGAACGAGTCGTTAAAGAGAATGGCTTCCTGATTGACATTGCCTATAAGCTGACGTAGGTCGTGTATGCCAAGATCCTTGATATTAACGCCATCGATAAGTACCTCGCCCTCCTGAACATCATAATAGCGCGGGATAAGATCGACAAGAGTTGACTTACCCGAACCACTCTGTCCAACAAGAGCTACTGTCTTGCCTTTCTCTATAATGAGATTGATGTCCTTAAGCACCCACTGCTCGCCATAACGGAACGATACATGACGGAACTCTATCTGATGCTCAAAAGCCTTGATATGTACAGGATTCTGCTTCTCTTTGATGCTGTCCTCAGCCTTCAATATCTTGTCTACACGCTCCATAGAGGCAAGACCCTTAGGTATGTTGTAGGCAGCCTTTGACACCTCTTTAAGAGGGTTGATGATAGAATAAAGCATCACGAGATAGTAAATGAATGTTGGTCCTGAGAGCATCTGCTGATTGAGAACAAGCACACCGCCTACCCACAACACTATGACTATCATCACCGTACCAAGAAACTCGCTCATAGGATGAGCCATCTGCTGACGTATATTAACTCGCTGTACAGATGTGCGATAGTCGTTGTTGATACGTTCAAAGCGGTTATTCATCTTCTCCTCCGCACAGAAAGCCTTGATAATACGCAGTCCACCAAGTGTTTCCTCAACAATGCTCATTGTGTCACTCCACAGCGTCTGAGCCTCAATAGACTTGCGCTTGAGTTTTCGTCCAACCAATCCCATCATCCATCCGAACACAGGTACAAAAAGTAGCGTAAAGACGGTAAGCTGCCACGATATAAATATTAGTGCCGCAAAGTAGCTTATGATGAGTATAGGGTTCTTGAAAAGCATGTCCAAGGATGCCATTATACTGTTCTCCACCTCCTGAACGTCGCCAGTCATACGGGCTATGATATCGCCCTTGCGTTCTTCAGAGAAGAATCCCAATGGCAATGATGTTATCTTGCGGTAAAGCAAGTTGCGTATGTCACGCACAATACCGGTACGTATAGGAATAATAGACGCTGATGACAGGAAGTAGGCAGCAGTCTTGAGCATTGTCATGAATGCAAGCAAGAGTCCGATGATGAGCAGTGTTGTTGCTGGGTCTACCTTATCTATAAGCTCGCGCACATAGTAGTCGGTATTGTTGGCAAGCACATCCTTAACGTTGCTCCAATCCCATTCCATAAGGTGAGTAGCTGTAGCCGTGCCCTGAGTACGGAAAAGAATCTGCAATATAGGTATAAGTGCCGCAAACGAGAATACGTTGAGCACTGCCGATAACAGGTTGAACACCACTGCCATTGTGATGTATCGCTTGTATGGAGGTACAAAGCGTTGGAATATCAGGAGGAATTCTTTCATTGAATAAATAATGTTAGATCCGTGTTCAAGATAATATTCGGGTGCATCCTAATCGATGCATTCGCCTAACAATGTAGCTGATGTAGAGTCGGTTATCTTTACCATAACACGTTCGCCTATATGATGACCGTTCTTGTCGAACACTACAGCCTTGTTCTGCTCAGTACGTCCCATGAGTTGCTCACGAGAACGCTTAGAGAATCCTTCTACTAATACCTCGAATGTCTTGCCTACATCCTTGCGGTTTTGCTCGGCAGACACCTCTGTCTGAAGCTTAATAAGCTCGTTAAGACGTTCTATCTTAACCTCTTCAGACACATTGTCGGGCAGATGCTTGGCAGCATAAGTACCAGGACGCTCACTATACTTGAACATAAAGGCTGAATCGAACATACACTCACGCACCAATGATAAAGTCTCGGCATGATCCTCAGGTGTCTCGTCATGATAGCCTACAAAGATATCGGTAGTAAGTCCACAGCCTGGAATAATACGGCGAATAGCCTCAACACGCTCAAGATACTGCTCTCTTGTGTACTTACGGTTCATCAGTTTGAGTATCTTGCTTGAGCCACTCTGTGCTGGGAAATGTATGTGCTTGCAGAGATTTGGTTCCTCGGCAACGGCATAGAGAATGTCGTCGGTCATATCCTCTGGGTTGGATGTGGTGAAACGCACACGCATATCTGGTACACTCTGTGCTACCTTGCGCAGCAATTCGGCAAACGAGCATCCACCTTCAATGCGCTTTCCTGCAGGAGTGAGTCCATAACTGTTTACATTCTGACCAAGAAGCGTTACCTCCTTGAATCCACGGTCGTGCAAGTCCTTAACCTCACGCAGTATGCTATCTACGTCGCGCGAACGTTCACGACCACGTGTGTAAGGCACGATGCAATAGTGGCAGAAGTTGTTGCAACCACGCATAATGCTAACAAAACCACTTACACGGTTGGCACCAATGCGTTGTGGTATAACATCGCGATAGGTCTCGGTAGTAGACAACTCTATGTTGCAAGCGTTAGTTCCATTCTCGCACTGTGCAATCATATCTGGCAGATTAAGATAAGAGTCGGGACCGCACACCAGATTGGCATGATGATTATTGATTAAGTCCTCGCGCACACGCTCGGCCATACAACCAAGCACACCAAGGATAAGCTGTCTACCCTTCTTCTGTTCGGCGTGCAATGTCTCAAGACGATTGTATATCTTGTTCTCCGCATTCTCACGAATGGAGCATGTATTAAGGAATATAGCCTGGGCATCATCCTCGTTTTCGCACAGTTCATAGCCTGCCATCTGCATGATGGAAGCCACTACTTCTGAGTCTGCCACGTTCATCTGGCAGCCGTATGTCTCGATAAAAAGTTTCTTCATTTATATAATAATGTAAGTTTCAAGTGGATACACCAATATATGATTAAAATGCAAAGTTACGAAAATTTGGATAAATGAAGAGTAAAAAAACGGCATAAAGATGAATAAGAGTCCAACAAGCTATATAACAAACCTAAAAAGACGACCATTACACGATGCTTGCTGTCTACATGCGTGTAATGGTCGCCAATGAATTATTAGTAAAATATATGTCTAAAACGATTTCGTTACTTTACCACAACCTTCTTTCCGTCCTTAATATACAGACCCTTTGCAGGCTTCTTTGTACCGAGGTTGCGACCAGTGAGATCGTAGTAATTTGTAATGTTGTCGGGTGTTGATGTGATGTTGGTGATAGATATTCCAACAAGACCACTAAACTTTATCTTCATCTCATTAGTGTCGACAGTAACAACATATTCACCCTCATTACCTGTTTCAATTTGGAATGCGCTACTATAATTGCTATTTTTAATGATTGGGCTTTCACTGTATGCGCCCATAGGCTCTCCATCTGCTTGCGGACAGAAGCGATGTGCGTTGAATGTATCCCAATCGTTTGTAGTATTGCCGAGCTTTGTACCTATGGCAAAGTAGCCTACCTCAAACTTAACCTGACCCTCGTATACACCATCACTTACTTCTGGTATCTTTCCAAAATATGTGTTTGTAGTCCAACTGTTGCCATCGCCTATAAAGTAAATCAGCTTTTCTGTCTCAGGCTCAGGTACGTATGTTTCATCATACAACATAGCCGTATTATTGCAGTAGTCGACGGTTACCTCGTACGTACCTAAACGGTTAATATACGAACTGCTGCCGTCAAGTATTTTTACAAGAGACAGTTCTGTGTTTGGAAGCACCTCGCCTTTAACAATCCAACGGTTCAATTCCTGTTCTTCCCAAGTGTCTGCCATTTGTTTGAAAAACGCAAAGTGGTTAGCAGTAAATTCCACCTTTGCCTTATAAAGGTTTGTGCCTTCAACATGGTTAAGTGTAGCCGACGGTACACCAAGAGTCCATTTGTTATCTGTTCCCATCATATATATATGCTCGGGATAGGTGCCGTCAACTGTCACGGTCATAGCATTAAAGTCTACACGTATCTTGTGTGTGCCAAGATCTGCCACCATATATGATGAATTGGTAGCTTCCATGGCTGGTGTTAGTTTTGATGGTTTGTTGTATACAATTGAAATTTCCTCTGTGGTTCCAGGATTATAACGATATGGAAGCAATTCATCCCAATCATAAGCACCATCCATCAATTTCGTACATACAAAAAAGTACTGACTGTCATCAAACACTACATCGCCCTCGTAAACGCCTTCTTCTGTCGTAGGTTGCAGCTCGGCTCCAGCCTCATTAGTTAGCCATTTGCCATCATTGCCAATAATGTAGCATTGTGCCTGTGCGGCAATGGCTGTAAATACCAATGCGAGTGTTACGAATAATGATTTAAGTAAATTTCTTTTCATAAGAATTAGGTTTTAGTTTTGTTTGTTATTTATGTTTAATATTACTTGTTATTAGGCTTGCATATTTTCGCTGCTAATATATAAAAAGTTTTTTAATAACAGTAGTCTTCCGCAATTTATTAAATAATAAATTGATGCAAACGTTTGTACAAAATAAAAAGAGGTACGGCATGTAGTCACATCACACAAGAGACAATATTATCTCTTGTATATAGCGTCTACATGCCGCACTACCTTATTATAAATATATATTATTTAGCTCCCTTTTTCATCTCGAGTTTATACAAGTCGCCACGACGGTCGCGCAGATTACGCACAGCACCATATGTATGCAACTCATTAAGCAGCGATAGATCTACATCCGACACGAGTATCATCTCGGTATTAGGTGTAGCCTCTGCTCGTTTGCCATCATTAGGGAAGGCAAAATCGCAAGGAGTAAATACTGCCGACTGTGCATACTGTATATCCATATTGTGTACACGAGGCAAGTTGCCTACACTTCCTGCTATCGCAACATAACACTCGTTCTCTATGGCACGGGCCTGAGCACACACACGAACACGCGAATAAGCATTCTGGGTGTCGGTCATAAATGGCACAAAGAGAATCTTCATACCATCGTCTGCCATTAGTCGCGACAGTTCTGGGAATTCCACATCGTAGCAGATAACAATACCTATCTTGCCACAATCGGTATCAAATGTCTGTATATGCGAGCCACCAGAGAGTCCCCAACACTTCTGTTCATCGGGAGTTACGTGTATCTTCTCATACATATCCACCGTTCCGTCGCGTCGGCAGAGGAATCCCACATTATATAATGAGTTATCTTCCTTAAGATACGGCATTGAGCCGGTTATGATATTGATGTTATACGAGATGGCAAGTTCGCGGAAACGGTCGCGTATAAGCTCGGTATACTGTGCCATGGCACGTATCGACTGAGCCTCGCCCATATCATTAAACTTAGCCATAAGTGGCGCATTGAAGTATTCGGGGAAGAGGATAAAGTCGCTCTTATAGTCGCTCACCGAATCGACAAAGAACTCAACCTGTTCGAAAAGGTCATCCAAAGATCCATATGGACGCATCTGCCATTGTACAAGACCTATACGCACGGTAGGTCGCTTTTCCACATACGAGTCTGTTGGTGGCTGATAGTATATATTATCCCATTGCAGCAATGTTGCGCAATGCTTCGACTCCTCGTCGTTTGGCAGATAGTTGCGCATTACACGGCGCACATGGAAGTCATTTGAGAGTTGGAATGTCAGCACTGGGTCGTATATCTCGCGAGAGCGTACACGCTCAATATATTCCTTAGGTCGCATCTTGTCGGCATACTTATGATAGTTTGGTATACGTCCGCCAAACATGATAGCCTTAAGATTAAGCTTCTCACAGAGTTCTTTGCGATACTCGTACATACGTCGTGCAAGTCGCAGACCTCGATAATCGGGATGTATAAACACCTCTATACCGTATAGGATGTTTCCAGTCGACTTGTGTGTGTTAAAGGTCTCATTGCCCGTAACCTGAGCATATGTGTGGTCGCCCTTAACCATATCATAATCAACAATGATAGATAGAGCACAACCCACAATCTTGTCGTCTACAATAATAACTACCTGTCCTTCGGGAAAGATAGTTATAAGTTTCTTGATTTGGGCCTTCGTCCAAAACACATCCTCGTCACCATAGATGCGCTTGAACGAACGCGCGAGCTGGTCGTAGTCTTCCATCTGAAGGTTGCGGAGCTCGACTTTGCTGATGTTGTGAGATTCCATAGTTATTCTGAAAATTTATTTATAAACTGCTTTGCCACTTCCCATATTACCATTCCCGCCGTCACACTAACGTTAAGAGAGTGCTTTGTACCAAACTGTGGTATTTCAAGACATCCGTCCGACATATCCACCACTTCCTGATGAACACCCTTTACCTCATTGCCAAACACAACAGCATAACGTTTGTCTGTATCAAGCTGTAGGTTCTGCAACTTGGTTGAACCTTCCACCTGCTCTATACTATATACAGTCACACCCTCATCGTGCAGCGACTGTACTGCTTCGGTAGCTGTATTAAAGTAGCGCCAAGCCACTGAGTCTTCGCCACCAAGTGCTGTCTTGTGTATCTCTGGATGTGGAGGTGTAGCTGTAATACCACACAAGTATACGGCCTCAACACGGAAGGCATCGCTCGAACGAAACACAGAGCCTACATTATATAACGAACGCACATCGTCGAGAACTACGGTAAGTGGCAACTTCTTTGCCTCGTGAAACTCATCTATCGAGAGACGCTGCATTTCTATTGTACGTAATTTGCGCATATATTGTCGTTTAATTTAAACGTTTGTTTATTCAGCATTAATAACGAAGTTCATAACATTTGCCGGTGGTCGCTGGGCAGCCAACTCGCCCTTCATGAAGTCCATGTAAGGCTTGACATGCTCAAAAAACTGGCGATATCCCTTACACAGATAATTAAGACCAGGATTGCCATACTTATCACGCACAAAACGGTTCTTAGGACATTCGCCATGACAGGCAAACTGCCATTGGCACTCACGGCATTGCTGTGGCAAACAATCGTGCTTAAGACGCGAGAAAGCTTTTTGTTTCTCACCATACATCATCTCTGTTATTGTCTTGTTCTGTATGTTGCCAAGCAAGTGTTCGGGATATACAAAATGGTCGCACGAGTATACATCGCCGTTAAACTCCATCACTCCTGCATGACCACACTCCTTGGCAAGAGTACACAATCCAGGCTGAACACCAACCCAATTGGCAAGCGTTGCATCGAATATCTGTATATAATATTGACCAACATCATTACGCACCCACTCGTCAAAGATGGTGCAAAGGAAGTTGCCCCACTGTTCGGGAGTAACAGAGAAGTCTATAAGCTCGCCTCCCTCCTCCATACCAGGAGCAAGCGACAATCCGTCATTACGGCTTATCTTTCGCTCTACGATAGGTGTAAACTGTATGTAATGGCAACCTATCTCCTTAAAGAAGTGATAGAAATCGAGTGGATAGTCGGCATTAAAATCGTTTACCACAGCAAGCGCATTCCATTCTACTCCGTGCTTGTTTAGCAAGCGTATGCCTTGCATCACCTTATGAAAGGTAGGCTTGCCAGTAGCTGTGCGGCGATATTCATCATGAAACTCTTGTGGTCCGTCAATAGAAACACCTACAAGGAAATTATTCTCGCGGAAGAATTCGCACCACTCATCTGTAAGAAGTGTGGCATTGGTCTGTATAGAGTTATCTATACGTCGGCCTCTTGCATAAGTACGTTGCAAATCAAGTGCTTTGCGATAGAATGATATTGGGCGCATAAGGGTTTCGCCGCCGTGCCAGCAGAAGAGAACGTCGGGTGTAGTTTGCGATTCGATATATTCTTTAATAAACTTTTCGAGCATTTGGTCGGATATAACGTGACTCTTCTGATCTTGATACAGATTGTTCTTCTCAAGATAGTAGCAGTACTTGCAACGTAGGTTACATAGCGAGCCTGCAGGTTTGAGCATCACGTATAGCGGACGTGCAAATGGATTTATTGTTGACATATATATATTAATGTATAGATGATATGGCAAAGGTAATACTAAAAATTGAATCTCCCAACTGATACGTATCATATTAGTAATATGATAGCATAAATAAGATAAAATGTATTGTTCTATATCAAATATACAAGAAATAATGTTCATATTTTCCATTTAGTTGTTCTAAATAAGAAAAATATTATTCCGTTTCAAATTTAAGTTATACATTTGCACCAGTCAAAACGAAAAGTTGACTACAAAGATTGGGACAGCAACCCTTGTGGTTGATGTCTTAGGATAATAAAAGAAACACTAATTAAAAAAAAGGAAATTATGAAAAAGTTTTTCATGTCAATGGCTGCTATGATTGTAGCAATCAGCGCAAGCGCTCAGGTTTATGTAGGTGGCGGTATGGGTCTCGCTTCTCAGAAGGTAGGCGATGGTGACTCAAAGCTTAGCTACAAGCTCGTTCCTGAGATTGGTTATCAGTTCAATAAGCAGTGGGAAGCTGGTCTTTCTGTAGGATGGGAAGGCGTTGAGGATGGCACTCACACTTTTGAGATTGCTCCTTATGCTCGTTACAACTTCTGCACAACTAAGCTCGTTGACCTCTTCCTTGAGGGTACTGTAGGTTACAAGCACTATGAGCACGATGTTGACGGATACGAGTTCGGTATCAAGCCAGGTATCAAGGTAAACCTCTCTGACAACGTTGCTTTCGTAACAAAGGTTGGTTTCCTCGGCTATCAGCAGAAGGGTACAGACGACTTCAAGGTTAAGAAGTTTGGTTTCGACCTCGATGGTACAAACATCCAGTTTGGTGTAAACTACAAGTTCTAATCTTACAAATATATAATAACATAGTAGGAGGTAAATTCCAATAACTGGTTTTTACCTCCTACTTTTTTTATTTACATACACCTCAAGGCATTTGCTATTTCTTCAATATCTCGCACAGCTGTTTCATTCCCTCACTCGCTCCACATTGCAGATGTGTAAACTTCTCTCTGCCAACACCTAAAGATTGTTCTGGGTCGATAAGATAAACGGGAACCGACGGACGAACATAATGAATAAGTCCAGCAGCAGGATAAACATTAAGAGATGTACCTATTATTACAAAGATATCGGCTTCTTGGGCTTGCTCGGCTGCCACGCTAATCATTGGTACCGATTCGCCAAAGAACACAATAAATGGACGCTCTAAAGAGCCGTCACCTGACTTTGTACCAGGCTTCACCTCACAATTATCCTCAGTAAGCTCGCGTATATAACGTGGATCATCAGGATTACGCGACGAGCAAACCTTAGTCAATTCTCCATGCAGATGTATCACGTTTGTAGAGCCTGCCTTCTCGTGCAGGTTGTCAACATTCTGCGTAATAACCGTAACCTTATATTCCTTCTCAAGCTCGTGTATAAGGCGGTGTCCCTCATTAGGTTGTGCCTTATAGAGTTTATGGCGTAGCATATTATAGAAATTGGTAACGAGTGTTGGATCCTTAAGCCAACCCTCATGCGATGCTACTTGATCTACGGGATAATTCTCCCACAATCCATCATTGCCACGGAATGTCTTGAAACCCGACTCAACGGACATGCCGGCGCCGGTTAGAAATACTATGTGTTTCATACTTATATAAGTTGACTATTTGACAAATATGCGAGCTTTTTTAGTTGATGAGTTGGCAAATGGAAAAGTAACAGTAAAGACTTACTGCTTCTTCAATGTAAGCACAGTCTTGCCACGACCGTTGGTCAGTTCAACAAGCCCTTCGCCTCCATCCTTATAGGCCTTAACCTTACGCAATGCGTCAAGTATCTGCTGCTCGTACTCCATATTGGCACATAGCATCAGCGTTGATCCTATTTCTGAGAAGTCGATAATTTGCTTGTCCTTATTTACACGTGCGGTACCCATTATAGAGTTGCATCCGGCACAGCCAAACACATTGTTCTTGGCAGTCTCGAAACCAAGAGTAGGACGAAACTCAGTCTTTGTTGTATCTATTGCCTTGCCATCCACCTTAACAATGTCCCATTCGCCGTTTAGGTCGGCTACCGGACCAATAGTTTTAGTAGCCGAGCAGCTGCAAAGAAGTATTGCAGCTGCGGCTATTAGTTGTATATTCTTCATTTATTTTTGACTAACCTTTCTAAGTCTTAGCGAAACTCTTAAATGAATAATTCTTAATTGCGGCGCAGCCGCAACTAATTCCTAATTCAAAATTCCTAATTCCTAATTCTATTTAAGTTTCCAAGTTGCACCATCCTTGGTATCCTTAACCTCGAAACCAAGTTCAGCCAGTTCGTCGCGTATGCGGTCGCTGGTAGCCCAATCCTTAGAAGCCTTAGCCTTAGAGCGAAGGTCGAGCACCATATCAACAACCTTGCCGAAAGCTTCCTCACGATGAGAAGAAGAACCAGCATTGTCTGGACGCAAACCAAGAAGATCGAAGGCAAACAGACGCATTGTCTCGGCCAATTCCTTAAGATCTGCCTCAGAGATAGTTGCCTTATGGTCAACGAGCTTGTTCACTACAGAGCAAGCCTCAAACAGATGAGCAATAACAAGCGGAGTAGCAAAGTCGTCGTTCATAGCATCATAGCACTTCTGACGCAATTCGCTTACAAGTTTCTTTGTAGCTGCATCGCTCTCGGCAGATACAGTTATGCGGTCGAGATCAGAAATGCCGTTCATCAACTTCTCAAGTCCCTTCTGCGAAGCTTGCAATGCCTCGTTGCTGAAGTCTACAGTTCCACGGTAGTGGGCAGATAGGATAAAGAAGCGGATAGTCATTGGCGAGTAAGGCTGCTCAAGATTCTTGTTGTTGCCTGTAAAGAACTCCTCAAGAGTGATAAAGTTGCCAAGCGACTTGCCCATCTTCTGTCCGTTGATGGTAATCATGTTGTTGTGCATCCAATAACGCACCATTTGGTCGCCCTGTGACGCTACAGCCTGTGCTATCTCACATTCATGATGAGGGAATACCAAATCCATACCTCCACCGTGAATATCAAAATGGGCACCAAGATACTTGCGTCCCATAGCTGTACACTCGCAATGCCATCCAGGGAAACCGTCGCTCCATGGACTTGGCCAACGCATAATATGCTCAGGCGAAGCCTTCTTCCAAAGAGCAAAATCGGCCTGATTGCGTTTCTCGCCTACTCCATCAAGAGCACGCGACGCATCCTTAACGTCGTCGAGATTGCGTCCCGACAGAATGCCATAATGATACTTCTCGTTATACTTCTTTACATCAAAGTAGATAGAACCGTTGCTCTCGTAGGCAAACCCATTGTCCATTATCTGCTGAACCAGCTGCTCCTGTTCGATGATATGACCTGTTGCATGCGGCTCAATACTTGGTGGCAGAACATTCAAAGCCTCCATAGCCGCATGATAGCGATTGGTATAGAACTGAGCTATCTCCATTGGCTCAAGCTGCTCCAAACGTGCCTTCTTCTCTATCTTATCATCTCCCTCATCAGCATCGTGCTCCAAGTGGCCCACATCGGTTATGTTGCGCACATAGCGCACCTTATAACCAAGATGCTTAAGATAACGGAATAGGATATCGAAGGTGATGGCAGGACGAGCATGTCCAAGATGTGGGTCGCCATAGACGGTAGGTCCACAAACATACATGCCTACGTTGGGGGCATGCAGCGGTTTGAACACTTCCTTTCTACGCGACAGCGTATTGTAAATCCAAAGTACTTGTTCCATAATGTATATATATATTATTATCGTTTTATTTATTCTACTGCAAAATTAGCAATTTAAAATGAATTAAAGGAGAGTTGGCTTTACAGTTTGATTTTTCTGTTCTCAAACTTCTCCAATAGTCTCAATGCTTTTTCTACAGTTTCCTCCTCATTCCAGCCTCGCTCGTGAGCATACCTACGTATAAAGTAGCGGTACAGATCGCGACGGTGTGTGAAACGTTTAAGGTTTTCAAGGCACACATCATCCGACGGCATACCGTCTGTAAAATGAGATCGGTTGATATCTATAACATCAAACCTGTAGTCGCCATCTGCTGTATTCTCAAACAGGAAGTTGGCCGAGTTGAGGTCGCCATGCAGCACTCCCCTACTGTGCATAAACACTACATAGCGTGCTATAGCATCAGCAAGCGGACGGCAAAACTCCTCAGGGTCGACAAGAAGCGTAAATGCCTCAGTGCCCATACTTTGCTCACAGACGAAGTAACCGACGCTAAACAGTCCACACCTCGTCAGCTCCATATATGCAATCTCACGTGGCGTGGAAATGCCTCTACGGCGCATTTCCGTAGCAAACCTATATGCACGTTCGGCCTTTGTAGGTCGATACAGGGTATAAGCTACCGACTGCAACAGGTTTACGCGCTTGAAACGCTTAACAACAAAAGCCTTGCCGTCATGATGAAACACCTTAACGCTGTTGCGCTTGTTTTTTAACGTCTCGCCTTCCAAACTGTCAAACGTCTGCGGTATTCGTTCTATAAAGTCTTTATACTGTATGTATTCGTCGGATATTATTACCTTCATCTCTATATTTATAGTGTGCTTACGATAGCGATAGCATCTTCTCTATAGGCTTTACAGCCTCGCGGGCTATATCGGGGTCTACCTCAACGCTTGGCCAACCATACTTCAGCGTGTTGTATATCTTCTGTAGAGTGTTCTTCTTCATATACTCGCACTCGTTGCATGAGCACCCTACCCCACCCTCTGATACTTCAGGCGGAACTGGATAGAACTTAACGTCAGGACAACAACGCTCAAGCTCGTGCAGTATACCTGCCTCTGTGGCTATGATATACTCCTTGAGCTCAGGATGAGCCTTTGCATAGTTTAGCATGGTTGCAGTAGAGCCTTTCACATCGGCTACGGCAAGCACAGGAGCCTTGCATTCCAGATGTGCCATAACAAGAGCTCCAGGATGCTCTTGCTTAAGTTTTACGATAGCCTCTACCGAGAACTTCTCGTGCACATGGCATCCTCCATTCCACAGCAACATATTTCTGCCCGACACACTATTGATATAGTTGCCAAGATTATAGTCAGGTCCGAAGATTATCTTCTCGTCTTTCGGGAATGAGGCCATCACCTTCTCGGCGTTGCCCGATGTAACTACACAGTCGGTCAAAGCCTTTACAGCAGCAGTGGTATTGACGTAGCTCACCACCTTATATCCAGGATGCTCATCCTTAAACTTCTTAAGATCCTCTGCCTTACATGAGTCGGCAAGTGAGCAACCAGCGGTGAGGTCAGGACATAATACTGTCTTGTCTGGCGACAGGAGCTTACAGGTTTCGGCCATAAAGTGAACACCACACATTACCATAATCTTGGCATCAGTCTCAGCAGCCTTGCGAGCCAATGCAAGCGAGTCGCCTACAAAGTCGGCAATGTCCTGGATGTCGCCCACAGTATAATAGTGTGCCAGAATTATAGCGTCTTTCTCCTTGCAGAGCTGACGTATCTCCTTCTTCAAATCCAAGGATGCGTCTACCTGTTCGTCGACATATCCTTTCTCAATCCACTCTTTTTTCATATTTATATTGTTACTTGTTTTTGTTTTCCCCAACACCTATTCTTTATATTTCTTTTTATTTTTAAAGAAAAAAAGAAAAAGTATGAGTATGATGTACTGTTAATATGTTGATAATATTTTCGTTATCAACAGGTGTTTTACAGTATCCACACAACAGGCCCTGTTATCAACAGGTTTATTTTATATCTTCTGTCTGATTATTAGATAGATATGTGGGTTATCCACAGTTTATACATTCATCTTGCAAAGTTAATAAGTTTATATCTTTTTCCGTTATTTATTTGTGGAAAACTTTTGTATAATGATTTTATAACTATGTTGGTTATCCACACCTGTCCCTGTCCTTATACTTGCCTGTTGATAACTCTATAGTTATTAACAATTCTACTAACAGGTTATCAACAGGTTTACAGGGGTTATAAACAGGGTAGGGTAGAAGTGTTATTTATATCCCAAAATATTAATGTTTATAGTGCAAACAATGATATCTTGGAATATTATATGGTACAAAAAACACACCTGTATGCCATTATCTGTGTTATTAGCTTCAATATTTATTATTGACCGCAACTGTCTTACCCGCTACCTGTCACAGTACCTGTTACCTGTTTACAACACTTATAACAGGCACTCAACAGGTTATCAACAGTCATTTTAAAAAGTTATCCACACATCACTCCTACTTCTCAACACTTTTCCTGTGGTTTATTCGGCATTTATCCACAGGATTTGTTAATATTGTATAGTTGATTATCAGTATATTACATAGTTATCCACACTTTTATGTTGTTTAGTATATGTTGGTAATATCTGTGTTCGATTATATATGTTTTCCTGTTATAGTTTATCCTGTCGTATTAATAATGTTAGTTGTTATGGATAAACCTGTTGATAACTGTGTTAGTAACTACCAAACCAACATTTATTGTTAATAATATCCTATTGAAATACAATTAATTACAAAGTTATCCACAGGTTGTGTGTAATATGTGGATAACCTGTATATTACAGGATATGGAGTAGGGTATAAGTGCTATATTATCAGGATGTATTACACAGGCATAATAGATTATATGTTGTGGTATTTACTGTTTAAGGCTATCTGCCTGTAGTTTGTCCTGTATATTAGTGAAAATAATGGCTATAAACACAAAATTGTGGATAACTATTGATTGATAATCAATTGATTACCGAGTTATCAACAGTTATCCACAATTTATGTGTATAATGATAATATGGAGTAGGGTGTTAGTCAAAATAATACCTGTCTGACGCTTTTTTGTTTACTTTCAGCACCTTTTCCATCTTCAGGTAGTTTATAAACAGGGATGTGTTGCGCATAAGGAGGTGATATAGTAGCTTGTCCTTAGTCTTTAGTTTGCCCGCATATTTTGGTGCATATTCTTTAAGTATAGGCTTTATACGTTCCATATATTCCAGAATAACCTTGCGGCTGGTGTTTATACGTGCAATATGCTTGGCGGCATGTATTGCTCTCAACGTTATGTATGCAGATGCAAGAGGCTTGAATTTGGAGTTGCCGTAGTATTCTAAGCGCTGTTTTTCGGCTTCAAGAAATGCAAACTTCTGTTGTGGATTAATGTTATGCACAATGCTGCTGCGTCGCATTCTGTAATGGTAAAGCGGACGCATTGCGCGTACCACACGGTTTGCCTTTTCAAACCAGTAGGGCAGAACGGCATAGTCCTCAAAGCATATATGTACTGGCATGCGATAGTTTAGGCAAGAGCGTCTGAACACCATCTGCCATATATAACTCGGTATTTGGTCCTTAATGATAAGTTCTGTTGCTTGGTCGTGGTTTAGCACCTCAATGTTATAGTCGGGATGCTTGCACAGGCTACCAATAGTGGTGTAGTTGTAGTGGTTGCATATGGCAATATCGGCATTGTTTTCTTTTATAGTTTTCAGCAAGAACGAGTACATGTTAGGTTCAATTCTATCGTCGCTGTCCACAAATCCCACGTACTCTGCTGTACACATATCAATAGCCACGTTGCGCGAGTCGGCTTGTCCCGAGTTTGGCTTATGAACCACAGTTATGCGTTTGTCGCTATTAGCCCAACTGTCGCATATTTCAGGCGAAGCGTCTGTAGATCCATCGTCAATAATTATAAGGTGCCAGTCCTTCAGCTCTTGGTCTACAATCGACTGTATACATTGGTCGAGATATCTCTCCGTGTTGTATACGGGCAGTATTATGTCTAATATAGGTGTGTGGGTATTTGGTGTTGTCATAATTTCTTTATTCCGTTTTTGCACATAGTTCGTGTAAGATTGTTTTGTAGTAGTGTTCGGTTGCTCTCTACAAAACTCTTTTCCTTGTGATACAGATGATATTCTATGGCTTGAAATTTAGCCCATTTGCGTTTTAGCCCGTAGTTTATAAGGCGCACTATTATGTCGGTATCCTCCAGTCCATAGCCCACCATGTCGGAGTCGAATCCGTTTACGGCCTTAAGATCGTCTAAGAACGCAGCCATATTGGCGCTGCGTCCCTTGTCCCAATCCTTCTTGTAGAGGTCTTTTGTCCATCTTGTGAGCCAAGGCATATATATAGAATTGAATCTGCTTTTAACTCCACGCGAGTACCAATGGCGCTGTATACTCTTTCGTTTAATAAGATGGTGTGTTGTAGCAGGTTTCAGCTTGGAACGGCTTCCTACGACAAAGAAACCACGTTGCGCAAGTCGTGAGTGATCGGCTATAAAGTGACGTTCCATGATAATATCGCCGTCGATCATCACTACATAGTCGCACTCGCACATGCGCATGGCATTGTTGCGTGCTTCTGCTGCTCTGAATCCGCGGTCTTCCTGCCATGCATGCTTGATAGGGCAAGGAAAGTTGCGCGAAAAGTCTTCTATTAGCAGGCGTGTATCATCGCCCGAACCGTCGTCAGCTATAATCACCTCGTCGGGTACTCGTGTTTGAGCGGCGGCACTCATTAAACAGAGGCGCAACATATCTGGAGAATTGTATGTTGTTATTATGAGTGAAACTTTCATACCTGTGTTTTTTTGTCTAATGATTATACAATCCTTTACAATTTACTTTATCTGTGTATTTTGATAGTTGGTTTTGCATTGACTGCATTCTACATATAAATTGCAAATTTATATAATACTTGTATCCTTATAGAACATTTTATATGTGTAATAGTATATTTTTTGATGTATATCAAGAAAATAAGGGCATATACATCGATAAATATAATAAAACAGGGTTCATCCGGCATTCAATGTGCCAGAAGCTTATGCTTAAGTTTGCACAACATTGAATGCCTGATGAACCTTGTTTATATGTCTTTGTAATTTATCCCAGTACCGTTTTTAGTACCATATAACTGGTACTGGAGTTTCATATAACTGGTACTGGAGTACCAATTATATGGTACTGCAGTTTAAACTAACTGGTACTGGGGAGTTGATTATATTATTCAAGTTTAGAAGTTATAGAATTTAAAGAAGTTATAGAATTTAAAGCCGTATGCTTTACAGATGAATATTCAGCAAAAAGAGTAATGGCTATAAATTCTAGCGACTGAAGGGAGCGCTAACTTCTTTAACTTCTGAATTCTATGAACTTGCTAAAGTTCAGTTATATTACTTTTAAGCAACAGTAAAACAACTTATAATCATCAGTTGGGTGTTCGTCCACTTGCTATCATATTGTGTCATTCTATTGCTTCTTCAGCATAAACTGCGCAGTCTGTATCATGGCGAAAACATATTGCTTCAAAGGCTCAAATTCGGCTGTAAATTTAGCTTGCTGCAATTGGTTGTCCTTGACGTTGTAGCAGAATGCGCGGTTGGTTTTAGGCTCGTATATATAGCAACGATTAGCCGTTCGGGCCACAATTTGGTTGTCGGCAGAGTAGAACACAAGCGGGCGTTCGTCCTTGGTTTGGTCTATTCCGAAGCCGTCGTACTGATAGCTTATGCCGAGTATAGACATAAGTGTAGGCATGATGTCTACCTGATTGGCAAGCTTGTCTACACGCTTGTTCTGCACACCAGGACCAAATATAATGAGAGGTATATGATTATACGACTCGGGCAATTCGCCAGATACCTTGCCCACCAGTTTGCCATGGTCGGCAAGTATCACAAATACGGTGTTGTTGTACCATGACTGCTTGCGTGCCTTGTTAAGGAAGTTGCCTATTGCCCAGTCGGCATATTCCACAATCTGTGTTTCGGGTTCCTTTGTCTTAGGCTTGAACCATTCCGGAATTATATAAGGCGGATGGTTGCTTATGGTGAGCAATGTGGCAAAGAAAGGCTTGTTTGTAGCAGCCTGGCTGTTTATCTTGTTAAGGGCGTAATCGAAAAGGAAATGGTCGGACACGCCAAACGAGTTGACAACCTCCTCCTTTGGATAATCCTCTTGCGCATAGATATCGTCGTAGCCATTAGTGGCAAAGAAAGCCTTCATATTATCGTATTGTGCCTCGTGTGTCATGAAGAACATGTTGTGATAGCCATTCTGCTTTAGTACAGTAGGTATTCCGTCGCGTCGTGGCGTAACTGTGCCCTTCATCAGATTGCGGAACATCATGGCCGGAAACGAATAGAGCGATGCCGTCATGCCATGATTGGTATGTATTCCGGCAGAATAGCAATGAGTAAAAGCCATAGAGTGGTTGTACAGCGAGTCGAGTGTTGGTGTAAGTCGTTGTTGCTGTCCAAAGGTTTGCAGCAAGTTGGCCGACATCGACTCCATAAGTATCACCACAACATTCTTCTTATGTGCTGTAGCTGTGTTGTTGGCAATGGTATTTGTAGAGTTGTCAATGTATCTGCGCAATACATGCATCGAGTCGCATTTGCCAGTAATGCCCAGGCTTTCTCGTGCCAAGCTTACGGCAGTAGGGTAGGGCATAAGGTGCAGGTCGCGGTTCTCCTTGCGCATGTCATCAAGGGCAGATGTAAGTAGATTAAAGGCTGGGTTGATGCCGAGCTGGTTAAGGAAAGCGTCGTCACAATAATAGGCTTGCGAAATCTTTATAGGATTGTAGCCGGTACGTCCGCGTATTCCGAACACGCACAGGGCTATTGTAATGGCCGACAGGAAGAAGTACATGGCATGAGTGGTTGCCACTCTTAGCCAAGATTGCTGTGCATGCTTGGCTTGGTTGAATGTGTCGATAAAGACATGCCAGCCGCTATTGTTCTCGCCAGATTGAGCTATATGGCGGTCGAACCAGCGGCGCAATCGCACCATAATATATATGTACATTGCCGTGCAAATGAAAAACATGGCTATATACAGGAAGTAGGATTTCTCTCCAGTAACCATGCCTGCTGTTGTTCCAGCATATCCAAACCACTCGAATATAGACGAGTTGATGTTCTTGAAGAAATAGGCAAAGTAGGGAATATTGGCTGCCGACGCCATAAAGGCAATAGAGCCAAGTAGGCCGTACCACCACACGGTGGTTTTACGCATCCATCGGCATGTGATTAACACCGATGCCGGAAGCAACGTAAGGGTAAGTGGCACAACGCTGATATAACAGGCTATAACGTTGTCGAACCATACACCACGTATAAATGCAGGCACAACGCTTGCAGATGTGTCGGATACCATGCTGCCTAACGCCATATATTCTACAAGGCGAAACAGCGACAGGAATAAGAGCGTAAGTATGTGTAGGGACAGAACCCACGCTGCTGAGAGTAAGAATCGTTTGTTGTTTTGCATGGTGCAAAGGTACATAAGAAATTTCAGACTTAGGAAGAATTTATTTAAATACTAAAACAAATAAACCGAGTTATCGGGATTATCATTACCTTTGCATATATTGATAATAAAGTGGAGGTAATAGAATGGAGACACGCATAACGGAGCAATCGTCGCACTACGACCATTTGGAGCAGATGACTGTAGAGCAGATAACCGAAGGAATAAACAATGAGAGCATGTTGGTTGCTGTAGCTGTGGGCAAGGCTCTGCCGTGCCTTAACAGGCTTATATCGGCTATAGAGAACAGGCTGCGCGATGGTGGCAGACTGTTTTATGTGGGATGTGGCACAGGCGGTCGACTTGCTACGCTTGATACTATTGAGGTGCAAAACACTTATGGTACGGATGGAACACAGATTCAGGCTATATTTCCAGGTGGCACATGTTGTCTTACACAGACAAGAGAGTCGCGTGAGGACGACTTGCATAATGGTTGGCAGCAATTAACGGAGCGTGGCGTAAATGCTAAGGATATTGTAGTAGGCTTCTCGGCAAGTGGCACAACTCCCTTTGTTCTTGCCACATTAAGACATTGTCGTGAGCAAGGTATATTGACAGGCTGCATAGTTAACAATCCCAATTCGCCTATAGCAAGTGTTGCCGACTATTCTGTTGAGGTAGTAACAGGTCCGGAGTTTGTAACAGGTTCTACGCGCATGAAGGCAGGCACATCTCAGAAGATGTGTCTCGACATGATTAGCACAACGATAATGATAAGGCTTGGTAGGGTAGAGGGCAACAAGATGGTGAATGCCAAACTGATAAATGCCAAGCTTATAGATCGTGCTGTGCGCATCTTTATGGAGCGCAATCCACAGATAAAGAACGCAGATGAGGCAAGAAGACTGATAATGGAGGCGGGAAGCGTGAAGAAGGCAGAAGCAAGACTGTGAGCAGAGTTTGAACGTTCATAAAAATGTATAAATGTAGCAGTTGAACGTTCATAAAAATGTAGAAATACAGAGTTTGAACGTTCATAAAAATGTGTTTCGCTTGTGTATATAGCTGATTATTAGTAACTTTGCATACAATCAAAAAAATATACATTATGAAACGTCATATTTTAAGTAATCTTAAGGAATGGAAGGATTCGCCAAATCGGAAACCATTAATATTATTAGGTGCCCGTCAGGTGGGTAAGACTTATATCCTAAAGCAATTCGGTAGAGAGGAATTTGATAATATGGTATATGTAAATTGCCATAATAACCCCTTTGTTGAGTCGCTCTTTGTGGATTTTGATATTGACCGTATATTGTATCAAATAGAACTTCAGTATGAGCAACGTATAACGGTTGGCAAAACTTTACTCTTCTTCGATGAGATACAGGAAGTAAAGAATGGCATCCCGTCGCTGAAATATTTTTGTGAGAATAAGCGAGACTTGCATGTTGTTGTAGCTGGTTCGCTCTTGGGTATATCTTTGCGTGAAGAGGAAAGTTTTCCTGTTGGCAAGGTGGATAACCTCCGAATGTATCCAATGACATTTGACGAGTTCCTTATTGCTAATGGTCGTGATATGCTTGCCGATTGTCTTAAAGCTCTTGATAAGGAAATGCTTGCTCCTCATCATGAAACTCTTGTAGAATATTTAAGACAATACTATTTTGTTGGAGGTATGCCAGAGGCTGTCTTAACATGGATAGAAACACATGACCCCAGTGCCACAAGAAAGGTGCAACAGTCAATATTGAGTACATATAATCGTGATTTTGGTAAGCATACAAAGACGGAAGCAGAACGAATACGTATGGTTTGGAATAGTATTCCTGCACAATTAGCAAAAGAGAATAAGAAGTTTGTATTTGGAGTGGTAAAGAAAGGTGCCAGAGCTGCAGAGTACGAGAAGGCTATTCAGTGGCTTGTGGATGCTGGTCTTATATACAAGATTTGTCGCATATCAAAGCCCGAAGAGCCTCTACAATTCTATGTTGATTCAATGTGTTACAAGGTATTTATGATGGACGTTGGATTGTTGGCATGTATGTGTGGAGCACGTTCTAAAGTTATGCTTCTTGGTATGGATGTTTTTTCTGAGTTTAAGGGTGCGTTTACAGAGAATTATGTGATGTCGCAAATTAAAGCATTGGAGATATGTGACGGAATGGATAATAATATATTCTACTACAGCAAAGACAGTTCGCCGTTAGAGGTAGATTTCATAATACAAGGCAGAGACAGGGTTATCCCCGTAGAGGTTAAGGCTGAGCACAATGTAAGGTCCAAGTCGCTCTCTACATTTATAAATCAAGAATTCAGTGGTTTTGCTCTTAAAGGTTTGCGTTGTTCAATGATGCCTTTTGTTACGCAAGATTGGATGGAGAACATTCCTTTATATGCTGTTGAAGCATACTTTAACGAGGAGGGATTAGGATCAAGCGAATAAATAAACAAATTGAAAAAGTCCGACATTGTCGGACATATTCAAAGCTTCTGATGTTCTTCTCTCTGCGCACGCAATGGCAAGACGACTGATAATGGAGGCGGGAAGCGTGAAGAAGGCAGAAGCAAGGCTGCACCAATGATGCACCTTTTTATATATAATGAGGGTGTGTCAAAATAGGAGTTAGAGGAAGTTAAGAAGAAGTTAATCCATCTACGATGGATGGGAGTTCTTGCTAAAGCAAGCGGCAAAGCCGAGCGAACAGACAAATGCTTTATTTTCAGCAATTTATACATATGTCCGCTAACTTCCGTTAACTTCGGGCGAAGCCCAAACTTCCGTTAACTCCTATTTTGACACACCCTCATTTTTTAAAACCAAGTATGAATGTTGTTACATTACATAAACAAGTCCTTTAGGACAAAGCGTATGGAGTTACGCAGAATTTTCAAATCGCGTTTTAGTCCGGTCTTTCTCATAGCACGTTCTAATTTATATGCCACCTTTGCAGTAAGTAGCTCTTGCTTCTGCTCTTTTGTTTCTTTCTCCTTAGGCCACCCGTTAGGGAATAGACGCTTCAACACGAGGTTGAACTCTGTTCTTACCTGCTTGGGCTGATTAAAGCTGATACCGTCGAGATAGAAAACGGCAACCACTATATCCATCGACTTGTATGAATGATGTCTTACATATCGGTTTTCAACAAAATGCGCCCAGTCAGCAACTATCTTAAGGCTTTCGTCGTATGGATGCTCCTTAAGCAACTTGGTCTTGATAAATGTAGATTGATGTTGCAAAGCGTTATCAGAGAGGAAGCGCAATGTGGGACTCTTGGGCGGCATGCGTAGTGAAGCATATTGCTCATCCATAACAATAGTGCGTCCAACACAATAGTCGGTACCATCGAGCTCTGGCGCAGCCTTCTCTAATACCATAGCAGATAAAAAATGGTCGCCTGAGTTCATGAATATGCAGTATTCGCCAGTAGCCATGGCAATACCCTTGTTCATGGCATTATATATACCTTTATCAGGCTCGCTTACCCAACGGGTAATTTGGGCAGATTTGCTCTCTAAGTATTCCTTGCTACCATCGTTAGAGCCGCCGTCTACCACAATGTATTCATAGTCATTGTACGTTTGCGACAATACAGAAGGAACTGTGCGTTTTAGTCCCTCTAAGTTGTTGTAACTTATTGTTATAATTGATATCTTGGCCATATTCTTTTTTGAGTGAATGAATTACTATTTTGCAAAGTTAAGAAATATCTTTATTATAAAAATCAATTTATTATAAAAAATATAATAGTGTTAGCTTGCCCATTCAAAATCTTGTTTATATCTTTGTCACCACTAACAAAACTATAAAATCCTAAATCTACTTATAAATTTATGAAACTATGTTTAGCTTTACTCCCCGCCTTGTTTAGTGTGTCTTTGTCAGCCTTTGCTGATGACGATAAACCTACAATAAATGTTGATTTGCAGACGCGTGTTAGTTATCTCAACGACCGTGTGGATAATGAGATACGACATGATGCTTCGGGTTTTAAGGGCGATTATCTTTTGCTGATGGTAAGCGGACAGATAAACGACCGTATATCCTACTCGTGGAGACAGCGACTTAACAAGAAGATAGACAAAAATGACAAGTTTGGCGCTACCGACTGGGTGTACGTTAACTATAAGGCAGACCCTAATTGGAGCTTTGCAGCGGGTAAGCAAGCGGCTATGGTAGGCGGATATGAGTACGACCGTTCGCCAATAGACATATATCTTGCTTCTGAGTTCTGGAACAATGTGGCGCCTTTCCAGTTTGGTGCAAGTGCCTCTTATACCACAAATAACGGTAAAAGCAGTCTTACGGCACAAGTAACGCAAAGCTTGTTCCATATGCCATCCCGCAACGATATGCTTGCCTATCATTTGCATTGGGCAGGCAATTATGGCTGGTTCAATTCGCTCTACTCGCTCAATATGATAGAGTATTCCCCCAAACACTTCATCTCGTACATAGTTCTTGGCAATAAGTTTAATGTAGGCAACGCATCCCTGGAACTTGACCTGATGAACCGTGCAGCCAGTCATCAGACATTCTTCTTAAAAGACTGCTCGGTTATGGCACGTCTCGACTATCGTCCGATATCGCATCTTGGGTTGTTCGGCAAGTTTACATACGATGTAAACCGCACGAATACAGATGCCGATATGTGTGTGCATTCGGGCACAGAGCTTACAGCCTTTGGAGGAGGAGTGGAGTTTTATCCCACTAAGGGCAATCCAGATGTACGTCTTGGTCTTAGTGTGTCGCATGCTACGGGCACCAACAGCAATCCTTCGGGAACAATGTTAGGCAATCAAACAATAGTGCGCCTGGGCTTTATAGCCAAACTGCATCTATTGTCGTGGAAAAGCAAATAACTAAAACTATAGCCTTATGGAAAAGAACAAATCCAATCGCAAGTCGCTTGTTCCGAGTGGCGTATGGTGTATCACATCGGTAGTAGTGCTCTTCGGTTATCTTGGCATGGTGATGGGTGTGCCCAACATGCTCAACACAATAATGAGGACAGCCCACGACCTATTGCTCAACACGGTGTTCTATCTGATGAGCATATGCGTGATAACGGGTGCTATAGGCAAGGTGTTTGTAGAGTTTGGCGTGGTGGCATTGCTTGAGCGCACACTAAGACCATTGATGCGCCCTATATTCAATCTGCCAGGCGTAACGTCGTTGGGAGCCGTAATGACATTCCTATCGGACAATCCGGCTATTATATCGCTCGCACACGATAAGCGTTTTGCAAGCTACTTCAAGAAATACCAATTTATATCGCTCACCAACTTCGGAACAGCCTTCGGCATGGGCTTGCTCGTGATAGTGTTTATGGCAAGCCAAGGCTACTATGTCGCTCCACTTATCGGACTGATAGGTGCTTGCTGCGGATGTGTGTGCTCCACCCGACTGATGCAACGATTTGTATTGAAAGCCTATCCGCAGTATGCTACCGAGGATGCCGTGTCGGCAGAGGATATAGAAGAAGAAAAGGAAGAAGACGAGAAGAGCGAAAAGACAGTCTTCATACGCTTGCTCAACGCCATGCTCGATGGCGGACGAAGTGGTGTGGAAGTGGGCGTTGCCATTATTCCCGGTGTGCTTATCATCTCTACTTTTGTGATGATATTCACCTTCGGAGCTGGAGCCGACGGAACATATAATGGCTCAGCCTACCAAGGCGTGGAACTATTGCCTTGGCTTGCCAACAAGGTAGACTTTGTGTTTGAATGGCTCTTTGGTTTCCACGATCCACATCTCGTAGCCTTCCCTATCACGGCTCTTGGTGCCGTGGGTGCAGCCTTAAGTCTTATACCAGGCTTTATCGCCCATGGTTGGATAGATGGCAACGCCATCGCTGTGTTTACAGCCATAGGTATGTGTTGGAGTGGATTCCTTAGCACCCATACTGCCATGCTCGACTCCATAGGCTATCGCGACCTCACACCCAAAGCCATCATGGCGCATTTCTGCGGAGGTCTGGTTGCAGCGATAACAGCCCATTGGATATTCTGGCTGTATATGTGGATTGTTGGGTAAATACTAATTGTAGGAGGGTATGGCATCCTTGCCATACCCACTAAACCGGTAGGACAATCATGGCAGAGTGGGTATGGCAGGGATGCCATACCCTCCTACTATATGTATAATTCTGAGCTGTTATTTATCTTGAATTTCTTATAATCTCTCCAGCTTCCGACTTCTCGCTGTCGAATGTCAATACGTTGTAGATATCCGTAGCGTTCTGTGGGTCGACAATATGTGGAGCCATCATACGGAGCACTTTCAGTTGCTTATCGCCAAAGGTGAATATCCTCATCATGCGGGCAGTCTGGGCACAAGAATAATAACAGCCGAGACTTGCCACTTGCAGCAAGTCGAACTTGTTGTCGTCGAAGCTGGCATTCTTCACCTTATTATATAATATTGAGAAAGAGGCATCGTCGAGACAATAGCCTATTGGCACTTCAGGACCAACTATTACTCCTGCACCTGCACCACAAGAAGGATGAGATGGAGGAGCAGGTTGCTGAACGTTGTCATCCACATAGCTCATATTATATGCAACAACCTTTCCGTTAAGGTCAAAGCCTACAACTATACGCTTGCTCTCGCCTGTTAAGACATTCATCTTGTAGAACTCCCATCTGTCGCCGTAAGCGTCGAAGCTTGTAAGCTTAGGCTGCCCCATTATTTCAATCACTTCTTGCTTGGTCATACCACGCTCTACTATCTTCTTAGTCTTTGCCGAAGCCGAGAGACATACGGCAAACATCATAAAGCTTGTGACAATAAGTGCCATCCATTCATTTCTCTTCATAAGCAATATTCGTTTTATTGAAAGTTATTATTTGCTTTATTTTTTTATGCTTGCAAAAGTAGCTTATTCATTTCGTACGGAATGGAGAAAATTCCCTATTAGTTGAGGGGAAAATCCCTAAAAACTATAATAGCTGTCACAAAAATAGATTTCACACGTTATATATATGAAGACACTTTTTAAAGTGGACTCAATTTATAAATGACTTAAGTTTCGCAAGCGAAAGTAGTTATAGGAAGATAACTTGCTTCGCTCGTGAAGTTAATGGACAAATGTCCTATTATTTAAGCAATAAAGCTATTCATTAAAAATAATAAACAATGAACAACTCGTTAAAAAATAAGATTGTCTACGAAACCATAGATTTCGTAATCTTTTTAGTTGTCTTCTGCATAACAGAGGCTATCATCGACCTCGTTATGGGTTGGGACTTATGGAACCTTTCAAGCAGAACCACAAGTCAAGTAATGACTGTCATCTGCATAGCATGTGGCGTAAATGGCTTGGTGTTTACTTTTATAGGACGCTATCGCAGCAAGCGAAACCAAAAGAAGATTGACGAACAATACGGCAAGCTTTTTGACGAAGCTGGAATATAAATCCAGTGGATGTTTTAATAACGACATGAATGAACAATGAAAAAGGACAACGTTCTAACAATATTCACCCGTATACGCCAACGTTTGCATAGCACAGCACGCAACATAGCTGGACAGAACAATGCTGACGACGTGTTGCAGGATGCGTTTTGCAAGCTATGGACGCTTAAGAAATATCCAAACGACCGACAGCAAACCGAAAACATCACTAATTCCATAGTGAGAAATCTTAGTATCGACTATAGCAGGGCTGCCAACAGAAGCGTACAGTCGGACATTGACACCAACGACACAGACAACTCAAAAGAGCAGGACATTCGTGAGCTTTTTGATTCGGTGAAGAAAATCATAGATATTAAACTGAATGACACTCAACGCAATGTGCTGTGGCTGCGCGACTATGAAGGCTATTCGTTTGAGGAGATAGCCAAAAAGACGGGCAGGACAGAGGCAAATGTGAGACAGATATTGTCAAGAGCACGCAAAGTTATTCGTGAAACCTATAAAACAATTAACTAATGGCAAATAAAGATATACATAGCTTGATTGAGGGGTACTTTGACGCTACTCTCAGCATAAAGGAGGAGGCCATACTAAAACAATTGCTTGCCGAAACCCAAGAGGACACGGAGGATATACGCGAAGCAAAAGCCACAATGGGACTGTTTGCCACAAAACGAAAGATTAGCAACAAGGTCCTTGCTGCCAAAACACCAAAGAAGAAATGGAATAAGCTGAAATATGCTGCCGCGATTGTTTTGGGAGTTTTACTTGACTTGTTTCTCGACATTGACGATTCTTCCAAGAAAATATAGGAACCTTTCTTTTAAAAACATAGGAGGTTGCGCGGTTTCCGCTCAACACGAGAGTAAAAACATAAAATAATAATGGAAAAGGAACTGTATAAACATGAAATCCACATGGCTGTAGCCTTACTGCTCTGCCTGTGGTTCAAACTTGATGCTGTAATAGAATATGGAATTGTGAACTCCTCATCTTTCCTTATTGCCAGTTGTATATTGCTGCTTGCAATTATATCAAGCAGAGCATTATGGCTACTGCTTATCAACCACAAAAGGCTATGGGCAATAATGAAAGGTGTCTTCATGTCAAAAACATTTGATGCCATATCATCAGTAGCTTTCCTTATGCCACTGATATGCATAGATAAATACAACGTCTACTTTGCATGTGCGTCGTGGGTGTTGGGAGATATTGTGCTGGTAGGGGCACTAGCCGTCATTCGGAGCACCTTTAGTTAAATCCCTAAAAGGAAAAATATGGTGGATTGTAAATAATTTTCTATAACTTTGTGGGCATCTAAATAAAACGAAGGAAGAATAAAATATGACAAAGGAATATAACACCACACCAACCTCTGCGTCTTCCATAGGTCTTGTTCTTGAAGGCGGAGGTTTGAGGGCCATGTTCACAAGTGGAGTGCTTGATGTCTTTATGCAGAACGGCATCAAGTTTGATGCAGCAGTAGGTGTTTCGGCAGGCGTATTGTTCGGCTGCAATTATAAGTCGAACCAGCCTGGCAGAGCATTAAGATATAATATCAGATACAAGGACAATCCGGAGTATATGAGCTGGAGGTCGTTGTTCCGTACTGGCAATTATGTCAATGAGCATTTCTCCTACCATCTGCTGCCATACAAGTACGACCCGATGGATTTTCAGGCTTACCGAGAGAATCCTATGAGGTTCTATGCCGTGTGTACAGATATAGACGAGGGTCGGCCCGTATATCATGAGATAGACGATGCCGACGGTATCGGATTGAGATGGATGCAGGCTTCTGCCTCAATGCCAGTGTTTGCACGTCCGGTAGAGATAGACGGGCGGCATTATCTTGACGGAGGAATAACCGACAGCATACCCTTGAAGTTTATTCAATCTAAAGGTTATAGAAGGAATGTGGTTATCCTGACACAGCCAGCCTACTACTACAAAAAGAAGGCGCATGTAGGACTGGCAATGAAGATGTTCTTGAAGGATTATCCCAAAGTGGCGGAACTGATGTCAATACGACATATCATGTACAACGACCAACTTGATTATATCCACTCTGAATTTAAGAATGGCAACACATTCCTCATCTGTCCCGACGAAAAACTTGATATTGGCAGACTTAGTCTTAAAGAGGACAAGATGAGGAGGGTGTATGAAGCGGGAGTGAAAAAAGCCATGTCACTACTTCCACAGATAAAGGATTTTTTGGATATATAGATCTGCAATAGTATGCCCTATTAGAAAAAATTTATACCTTTGTAGCGTTTTGTAATATATTAACGACTAAATACCCAAAATCATGAAACACATTTGTTTCACAACCTTTACATTATGCTTGCTTGCCATCATTATGCTGACATCATGTAGCGACGACCAAGCATTTACAGCACCTAAAGTATCACCCGATATAAATGTGCCAATTACTGGTTATTGGCAGATAGCAGGTGAAGACATTAATGGCGACGGTGCCATTCAAGGCATCGTAGTACATAATGACAATACTGTGACAGAATGGATGTATACCGACGTCCCAGACAATCCTTATAAATTGGGATACAAGACGGGCAAGTGGAGTGTGAACGGCAACCACTATGAGATGCAACTACTCAAAGACTACGGCAAATACTACAACGTGACCGTGGCAGGAAACGACAACCAAAAGATGTATCTCGCATATAACGGCAAGACATCTGTGGTGCCTTTCTACAGAGTCACGTCGCTGCCTGGCGATGGCGATAAGATGATAAACGAACTTGAGGGCATGAAGATGTCGGGATTCAACATGACCGACTTCACGGGCTATTGGGAACAGGACAACGAGACTGGCTATGGATTCTACGTCGATAAGGAAGGCAACATCTCCGACATATCACAGATATTGTCTGATACAAAGCATCATTACGTGCAATATCATTCGGCTGAGATTGAACTGGACGACAACAACTGCACAATTCTCTCATCAGGAATCAATTGGAATGTGTATGCCGTGAACAACAACTCATTGCTTGTCTTTGACAACGGCGACAACAATAATAGTGTGGAACACTTTGTGAAGAAAGACGTGCCCGAAGAGATGCAGCGGGCTGACGAGATAATGAAGACACCTGTGACCGAATACATCTTGGGCAAGTGGGTAACCACACACTATGCTTACATTGTGGATGGCAACAGCATCACGGATATTGACATCCAAAATGACGACAGCTGGAACTCGCAGTTTTATCACACTCTTGCTTTCATGGAAAACCATAAAACGTATGAATGGGACAGATTTGGAACTGTTGTTTTTGACCAATGGTTCACAATGGATGGTGAAAACATAACTAAAACAGGAGACTTCAATGCACTCATTATACCTGGATACGGTTATACAGAAACCTGGACTATCAGCGACAAGACTGAAGACAGCATGAAGCTCACCCGCAAGCAGGGTAATACAACAGAAATATATACTTACAAAAGAAAATGAACACTATGAAAAATATCATATCAGCCGTTGTCATGTTGTTGCTGCCTATGTGGGCATTGGCTCAGAACGAAGGTCGCCGCGTGTCAATCACTCCACATGCAGGCGTAACAATATCCAAAATGGACGGCTCTGCACTTACAGCATCAAAGGAATGGAAAGCAGGATACACGTTTGGAGCAAGCGTGGAGATACCACTGTCGCAGTATTACTCGCTGACGACGGGAGCCGACTTCAGTCTTATAGGCACCAGATTCAAGGAGCAGAAAGAGAAATACGCATCTGCAAATGAAAAACTTGATGTGACTTACGTATCCATACCTCTGCAGATAAAGGCTTACTTCCCGAGCGTGAAAGGACTGGCAGCCCATATCGGTGTGCAGGCAGGCTTGCTCGTCTCGGCAAAGGACAAGATAACAATACAAAGCATACGCACCATGAATCTCGGCGACGGCACATCATCAATGTATCTATGGGAGACGTACAAGGAGAAGAAGTCGGAGAGTGTGAGCAGCATCTTCCGCAACATCGTGGCAGGCATTCCCTTTGGCCTGAGCTATGAATGGCGGCACATCACCCTCGACGCCTCATATTGCTTCGAATTCAGAAAGGCCATAAACCTGAAGTCAAACGACCCTTGGGGCTACTTCTCCGAATCACCTTCGGCACGCAACCATGCTGTGTATATTACGGCGGGATATAAGTTTACACTGTAGGAGGAAGACGGACTTCACTCATTCATCTCACGGTCGAGTCGGTCGCGCCACAGATACTTGCGAGTCTCATGTACGATGACACCATTAAGGAATATCAGTGACAGAAGATTAGGGATTGCCATGAGGGCATTCATGCAGTCGGCTATGTTCCATACTATAGTAAGATTGGCAACACTGCCGGCAAAGACGGCCAAGATATATAGCAAGCGGTAGGCGTGGGTCCATCGCTTGCCCTTTATATATTCCATCGCACGCTCACCATAATATCCCCATCCGAGAATGGTGCTAAAGGCAAAAGTGAGCAGACCGAAACTTAATATGAACGGGCCAATGACGGGTATCTTTGAGAATGCCATCTTCGTTAGTTCCGCACCATTGCTGTAGTCGATGTCAGGATAGGCTATGATGCTGCTTACGATTACAAGTCCGGTAAGCGCGCATATCACTACTGTATCCCAAAATGTGCCGGTTGAAGAAACCAAAGCTTGGCGTACTGGATTCTTTGTGCGTGCAGCTGCTGCAACGATAGGTGCCGAACCAAGGCCCGACTCATTGCTGAACAGACCACGTGCTATGCCATAGCGTGCAGCCATGATGACAGATGCTCCTGCAAAACCTCCGCCTGCTGCATTTGGTGAAAATGCCGAACATACTATCAGATTAAGTGCCGGAGCTACATAGCTGGCATTGATACATAATATATATATACATCCTACCACGTAAAGCAATGCCATAAAGGGGACGAGCATACTGCATACTTTAGAGATGCTTCGCACGCCGTCTATGATTACCGCCGCTGCAAGAAGCATCAGTACGCCACCAGACACCTCGGTGCTTATACCATACGAAGCGTGCATTATTGTGGATATGGCATTGGCCTGTACCGTACAACCTATGCCAAATGCGGCAATAGCTGTAAATGCGGCAAATAGAATTCCCATCTTGCGCCAACCTAATCCACGCTCCAAAGTGTACATAGGGCCACCTTGCATCGTTCCTCTTTTTGATTTAACCCTATATTTTATAGCAAGCAATGCCTCGGAATATTTAGTTGAAATGCCGAACACGCCAGTAAGCCAACACCAAAACACAGCTCCTGGACCGCCTAACGCCACAGCTGTAGCTACACCTATAATGTTTCCTGTACCAATAGTGGCTGCAAGAGCAGTGGCAAGAGCGCCAAACTGAGACACGTCACCCTTCTGTGACTTGTCGCGCTGTACGGAAAGACGTATAGCTGTAATAATCTTACGTTGCGGGAAACGCAGGCGTATGGTAAGAAAAATGTGGGTGCCAAGTAACAATATTATCATTGGCCAGCCCCATAGACACGAGCTGAGCGTGGCGAAGAAATCGTTGACGTTATCCATATTGATGTGTTTGTGTTACTGTTCTGCGATTTTCAAAAAAATACAATATGTTGTAAAACCACTACAAAATGTTTAATAAAACACTGCAAAGGTAATAAATTTAAACCAATAAGATAAATAATAGGGCAAGAATATGTTTTAATATTGTTGATATAAACATATAAAGATGGCATATACGGCATTTGAAACAAATAAAATGTTAAAAACAGTATTTCTTTTAAAATACAGCACATAAATTTCTTGTATATGGATTGTTCTTTGTATTTTTGAAAAAATATAGAAGACCTAATAATATAAAACATCAATTTATGAAAACTCGAGGACGCAATATTTGTGATACGCTCAAGGCAATACGCAAACAAATAGCAGATGCCAATGGGATAGACTATTCACCTGAAGAATGTAATTATAAGGGTGAATGTATGGGAACTTGTCCTAAATGTGAGCAAGATGTAAGAGACTTGGAATATGAGCTGCACCTCAGACAAATGGCTGGAAAAGCCATTAAGGTAGCAGGCATAGCAGCAGGACTTGTCGCTATGACAGCTTGTTCGGATGGAAAGGTACAAAGTATATCTCCGGATGCTACTAAAAGTGAACTTAATATAGTGAAAAAAGAAGAGCCTAAACCTGGAGACAGACAATTGGAAGGAGATATATCGCTTAGTGATGAGGCTAAATATGCAGAAGAAGAAAATAGAATATTAGGAAAGATTCCAAGCAATCCTCGAATGGAAATAACAAAAGAGCAAACTTCAAATGATAGGAAAGGTACCACATCCAAGAAATCCCAAAAAGGCAATACCGCTTTAATACAATCAGCTGTTGATACTGACTCCATAGAAAACAGCAAGATATTTGGTGGTGTAGAGGAGATACCTTCATTCCCAGGTGGTATGGCTGCATTGATGAAATACATCAAGGATAATCTACGCTATCCAGAAATTTGTAGGGAAGGTGCTGCTATGGGCAGAGTTAATGTTGTCTTTATTGTAAACGAGGACGGAAGTCTGAGTGATGTAAAGGTAATTAGAAGCATTATACCTGAACTTGACAAGGAGGCCATTAGGGTTGTGAAAAGTATGCCAAAATGGAATCCTGCAAAACAAAATGGCAAAGCTGTGAAAATGAAATATGTTGTTTCTGTAAATTTCAGACCTGAATAAGATGAATACAGCTCCACTTATCTGTATCGACCGTCATCGCCTTACAATTGACGGTGAGGGGGTTACTACGCTCGTAGCATTTCATGGTTGTCCTCTTCATTGCAAGTACTGTCTCAATTCACAATGTCTTGAAGCTGACGGCATATGGCAAGAGATTGATACAGAACTGTTGATGATAAATGTGGAGATGGACAATCTCTACTTCCTTGCTACGGGAGGAGGCATATGCTTTGGTGGAGGCGAACCACTCTTGCATAGTTTGTTCATAAAGGAGTTTTGCAAACAATGTCCTGATGGATGGCAGTTTACGATGGAGACAAGTCTGAACGTACCTCGCTACTACTTAGAAGAGGTAGTCCCTTTCATCGACTCCTTTATCATCGACATCAAAGACATGAATCCTAACATCTACAAAGCCTATACAGGCAAGAGCAACCAGCATGTAATTGATAATCTTGTCTGGCTATGCGCACATGCCAAGCACAAAGAAAGAATCATTATCCGTCTACCACTCATACCTGAGTTCAATACTATAGAGGACAGGAAACGCAGTAGGCAAGTATTAAGAGAAATGGGATTTGAGCGATTTGACGAATTTGAGTATGTTGTTAGATAATGATTTTATACCAAATATTTATTAATGTCTGTGCGGACTGCCCACTGTTCAGCGATTCTTCATAATCACATCCTCAACAACATGCTTCATAAGGTCGCCCAATGGCAGTTCGATGGTTACTTTATTTGATATCTTGAACGCAGGAGAAATGATAGGCACAGTCTCCATTTTGTGTTCGAACGTATTGTAGCGGCGTTCAACGCCAAGGTTCATATAGAAACTGTTGTTGCCAACGGTCATATATCCACCATAGCTTGTTGTCGGCACGAATGGGAATGCCGCCATACTTATGAATGGATTGGTATTATAATAGGTGCCAAAGATGGTGGCTGAAAGATTTGGGTTGAAGCTATAGACTATCTGTCCTGATATGCCGTATTGCGAGATTATGCCCCTATAGTAGTGATAGCGGTTGGCAATAAGCCCCCCCTGCATATTAATTGCTCCAAAGCTATATTGCATGTTGCCACTTACCGACTGCACATCCATCAGTCCTATGTAACTGCGGTATGTTCCAACGGCAGTAAACTTCAAGTCTTTTGAAATCTTCGTCGACATCGCCCCTGAATGGCTTGCGTCATATTTGTAGGCAAGCGGTGGCTCTGTAGCGAACGGCATAGGCGTAAGTGGTGTTTTAGGCATGGCAATAAGTTCGGAAGAAGACAACGCCCTCATCATTAGAATGTCAGAGTAGGAAGGCGCAACAGGATGGAACTCCGTATTTTTATACTCATCAGCTAAAGGCAATGGTATTTGCTGCCCCAGCACTTCTTGCGCCGTTGCCCCCTGCATTGCTGCCAACAAGAATATTAAAAAAGCTATTAGTTTCTTCATAACATATCACACTTATTGTTATCAGAAATACCACTTGTCTTTGTTAATGGCAAAAATACGATTTTTAAAGAGAACTGTTAGATACATTATACTTAAAAACAGTTAATAACCATTCATAATTCTATAGCTTTTACGTTAGTCTAATAAACCACCCAAAAAGGAAGATATTAGATTGAAACAAAATTTAGAATGCTTATGAAATATCTCTTAACCCAAACCGCGCTTTTGCTATTCGTTTGCATAGCACTACTATCTGTATGCTTGCCTCTTGATGCACAAGTAAAAACAAAAGACTCTTTATCTATACAATTAAATGAGGTAGTGGTTGAGGCTGACCAACAAAACATATCAGCCTCTGTCTCAACATATTTTCCTACTTCAAAACAGAAAAATGCCTCACAAAGCGGAATAGATCTGCTTAACCGCATGGCTATTCCTCAGTTGGCACTTGGAGCAGGTACAAAGATTAACACCGTAAGCAACAAGTCAGTGGGAGTGTTCATTGACTGGCTTCCTGCTTCTACAGACGATTTAAAGAATATGAGGACTACTGATGTCAAAAAGGTTGAATATTACGACTATCCATCCGACCCAAGATTTCTTGGTAATGCACATGTTGTGAACTTTGTCATGAAACGGTATGAATATGGAGGATATTTAAAGGCTTTAGGCTCGGAACGCTTTATTGCCAATGACGGTCAGCTTAACCTTTTTGGTAAATTCCAGTCAAAGAGATTCACCTTTGATTTGGGATTGGGGGCTTCGTATAGTAAATCGACACATGATTTCGCAGAAAGCCTTGAGACCTACCGACTTCCTCAGAATGACGGCTCGGAAAAGACTTTCAGACGGACAGAATCGGTCATAGCTGCCGACAGACACAACAGATTATTGTGGCCTACCCTGAAAGTTGTCTACAATACCGATAAAATCACCATCAGCAACATTGTCGGAGCTGCTTTCGACCATACGCCTATCAATAACACTACAGGAACAGTCGGCATTTATCCCGACAATATAGACTTGATAAGTTTCGACAAGAACGAAGCCATGCGTCAGAACTCTCTGTCATATTCGGGCAACTGGAATTTCATTCTGGGAAAGAGAAATACAATCAACTTCTACCCAGTCTACTCATATACCCATTCTCGGCAATCAAGCCTTTATAGGGAGGGGACTGCTGAATTTCCAAATTATGCCGAGGACGATTCTCATTCCGTCCGCGCCAGACTGCAGTTCAACCACTCGTTCGGCAACTATGGAAATCTGAAAATTTTCTGTCAGGGTCTGTTTTACAGAGCTTCGACAAGATATTCAGGAACTACAGACATGTACGACCGACTCACTACATACCGTATAGGTCCGGGATTGGGTTATTCATTTTCAAAGAAAAAATACTATATATATTTAGGTGTGGGATACAATTACGACCACTCGAAGTATAGACAAACCATCGAACATTCCACCCAACCTTGGGCGGACGCATCGGTTCAGTACTCATTCAACGGAAAGAATCATATATCAGCCGAATTTCATTACATGACATCCGTGCCACTTTCGTCTTACCGCAGCGAGGCTGTCGTACAGTCAAACCCGTTGATGAGCTATACCGGCAACCCTGCTCTTAAGCCCTACAAGAGTTTCGACTATGGCATAACTTACACCTGCATACCGAACAACAGTATCAGCTTTTCAGTATATGCCACAGCATGGTCGGTACGCGACCGATACGCCTTTGTATATACTCCATCCTCAACCGGAATATTACGAACAATAGAACAGCCTATGGGCGGTTTCACATCATTGACAACGGGAGCCTACGGACGGGTGAGGCTGCTACAAAACAGATTGCAGATTGCAGGACAAATAGCAATGCCTTTCTGCCATAACGGCGAACCTTTCAACTCGGATCATGTAGATGTGAACTACTCACTGCAAGCTTATTGGTATTTCGGTGGATGGAATATAGGTGCTCAATATTTCTCAGATAAGAGTGCACCGGGAAGTGAAATAAATGGATTATGGACTAAGCATCAAGAAACCTACTCCTTGAGTATAGGATGGGGAAACTCATCATGGAATGTATCAGCTCTGATTGCCAATCCATTCACATGGAGTTGGAAGAACTCAAACAATGAGATGTACAGCAGGTATTTCGACCGCAAGCAGTCTGGTTATGGAGTGGATAGTCATTGTTATGTAAAATTGGGTGCTTCTTATGTGTTCGGCTTCGGCAAACATGTAAAACAAAATAATGAAGCTTCACGGCAAAATGGTGTCGGGTCAGCGATATTGGAATAATGCAAATGAATCAAAGCAAACGCCTTGTAAGGGCAAAAGCAATATTGCCACTTTTCCCTTGTATTAGATAATGTACGACTCGTTTTCAAGTTAAGTTTGTGTTTCTATAAAAAGTATGATAGTTAAATAGACTCAAAAAATATTACATTTATTTGGCGATGTATGAGAAAGCCATTATTTTTGCCATTGCCTTATGCATTTAAGGCAAGCTATGACCGCAATGGTGTTTCCACTATATAAAATACTCACTTGCAACCATAATATAAAATGAAACGAACAATATTTCCATATGATCTCTCTCCGTACTATCCGGTTGGAATTCAGCCATGCCCCATGTATGTGGATGTAGCAAATCGTATTTATGATAGAATAAAGAATATGGACATCAGTTTGCCTGATGCAGATAAACTGAAGAAAGAGATTGCCATTAATGTGGCAATCTACTATGAGGACAAGATGTCTGATATCGGGTTATGGAACGCCTTTGTACATAAGCACTCGCTCGCATATGCACACCATTTGCCCTTCTATGATGATTCTCATGTTCTTGATAAGAAAGATGTGAATGCCAAAGAAGTAGAACTGTTGGTATGGCTTGTGTTGTCCAGAAATTTTGACGACCGCTTTCTCAATCCTTTAGCTATGGGTGAGGATGCGGCAAATATTATTATGGATATACTTACCGAGGATGATGAGGTTGATGTGAACGATTCTTTGTATGATTTTATATACAACTCAGATACGGCCAATGATTATTTCAAGTTGAAGCATGTGCTAATATGGCTTCGTCGCTCCTACCTGCTCTGCTCTCCTTTATCTGAAGATAGGTTTGAGGAATATTTGGATTTGTATTTAGGACAGTTTAGTAAAGGTGAATCTATGTACTATGCTGAAACGGCTTTCTCTATGAATTGCGAGATAGGACCAATGGCAGAGATGCCTCATCTGTGGCTGGCAGATATGTATTTAGAAAATTGCATGCAAGAGGAGTCTGAAAAACTGAGGAATCTTAAGTATTGTCAGCAGGATATATTTGAGGTTTCTGATGTGGATTCGGGAAATGCTGTGCTGAAGAGCTCGAAGGACGAAGTGTACAAATTGAAGAATGTTTATCCTGATGTTTTCATTAAAGGTTCATATATTTGTACAGCACTTGTGAAGTATGCTGATAATGATTGGGAAATCAATGGTGTGTTGTTCAACTCGAAGAAAGAGGTGTATGACAAGATGCACGAGCGTCAGGCTGAATTAAGAAACTCTTACGAACATGCCTATCCTTTATATATGAAACGGGCGGAAGGGAAGCGTCTTGCATTCTTTAAGGACACTAATGAACTGAAAGAATGGTTGACTAAGATTTCGCCAGAATTGGATATGACAGAGGTTTGCCATCATTTGCCAAGTGGTCCACAAGTAGGCTTTATATCTGAGAAAGCAGGAATTATTTTTGCACCTAATATTATTCATATGATAAAATGCAGTTACAACCCATACTATAGAAAATGTGACGCACGTACATTGCAAAAGGAAACTATGGATGCATTAATCAATACGGGGGCCATGCACCCTGAGTTTCTCCATTATCTGCTTGAGAACAACATGTTGCAGGATGGTGATCTAAGTGGTAACTATCCCAGTGAATTGGGCAAGTTTATTTTTACACGTAATATAGACTTTATTGCTCGTCATCATCGCAGACACCTTTATTGGGACCATGATTTTTGACAAGAAGTTTAAAACTGCAATGTATAGGAAGTTTCTTTGTAAGCGTGCTCGCAAAGATGCTTATAGACTCCACTAAAGACATAACTTGTGATTTACATCCTGTAAAAACAATCGTATCATGCCATGATACGATTGTTTCAAGACACGCGACAGATTGTATAAATTGTAACAACGGCAAATGTAGATGGACAAATATTTTGAACCGATAAACAGGCTCTATCTTTCACAACCTTTTGCCGAAAGGGGAAATGAGGGTGAACTTGATAGATGCCTACATATAGCCGAAGCGTATGCTTTGGCTGAGAACGCCATTGTATCTATGGGTGATTTCGTCAGGAACTGTAGCTACTGTTTTTTTGGTGGGTTAGCGGATTTGCTTGGCCTTTCGGATGAAGAGCGTTGTCCTACTATTCCATCACTTTATGAGGAGTTTATCTTCAGTAGAGCAAATCAGGATGATCTTATGCTGCGCCATGCCCATGAGCTTGCGTACATACACCTTACTGAAAAGATGACACCCGATGAAAGACGGAATTATATTCTAAGTGACAATCTCCGTATGCGTGACAAGGACGGCGTTTGGCGGTCGGTACGGCACCGTATGTTATCGCTGGAAGGAACGAGTGACGGCTGTTATTGGCTGAATATGTGTATATATACACTATGTCATGACAATCAGGACACACCAAAAATCGTCAATACACGCACTGGAGAGTGCCGCATATTGACGACTGATGATTATGTGAACATTCTTTCTTCTCGTGAAATTGCGGTATTGAGATTGATTGGCAACGGCCTACAGAGCAAGGAAATTGCCGACAATCTGTGTATCAGTGTCAATACTGTTCATAGGCACCGCCAGAACATTTTACAGAAACTGAAAGTCGGCAATGCCATAGAAGCCTGCAAGGTTGCCAAAGCAATGGGGTTAATTCCCTAAACGGAAATCACCCACATTGTCTGTGGACAACGACAGTTCGCTGAACTCGCTGACACATTTTCCCTTGACCGGAGCCTGTGAGCATATACCTATATATAATTCCTTGGGATAATTGTTTTTATACAGGCGTACCATTTGCCACTCTTTGCCATCAAGAGAGAAATAGCTTGCTATGGTATGAGTGTCGGATGATATTTTGTAATATATGTTGTCCTGTTCGATAACCTCATGGTTATTGTCGTCTGATGTGCCGACAGTCCTCACGGTCACCACACGATGTTTGCCACGCTCGTCCTGCTCAAAACAGAATTTCTGCCAAAGGGTGTCGTTTGCTACGACCATCAAATTGGCCGCATTGTATAGACCGTCTTTCGTGAATCCCGGCTTGAGACGTCCTGAGAATGTGAACGGCTTTGTGTTGTCTATTGTCGTCAACAGAATCTTTGCGGTCGATTTTGTCAGTTTGCCGTCATTCGGATCGATGAAAAGGTCTGTGCCTTCTGGTGCGATGAAGCGTATTATTGTATCGGTCTGGCTTACTTGTTTGTCTGCACCGTTAATCATTTTTGTGAAATGGATACCACCAAGTTTCACATCACAGTCCTGAATCTGGAAGGTCGGCTTGTATGTGTCTTTTTTTGCCTTCTTAGATGATGGCGAACAGGCCGTTAGACTAAAAATAGCCAAGGCTGAAGCCAAGAGTGTTTTTGTATTCATAATGAAACATTTTTATAGTTATTTTGATGGTGCAAAGTTACAGGCATTAAGTCATGTCCGCAATAGTCAATTTTAACCAAAATGAAGGCCTGATTGTTATCACAAGTGGGTTATTCAACCCCGTTAAAACTGTCAACGATTTGCTCAGAGAACAGCATCAGTAATAAACTATAGCGAGATTTAAATCTCATTATACATATAAATTCATTAGTGTCCCGTTAAAATCGGGACCAGTTAAATATTAATCAAATAACCCCGGAAAGAGGGGACAACCGAGTTCTTTGACATTATTGAAATCAGTCCTTTCGAAGAGATCAACGAGTGGTGTCTTATCCATAAGAGAAATGCTTAGAATCTGAAGAACCTCATAAGTTGATCGTTTAAGTTGCAAATCATGTTGTACGATAGCAACGAGGTAATAGGCTATAATTGCCGATGAGATTTGGATTCTGACAGCATTCTCTGTACAGCCTTTAAGCGGAAATATGGTGTAAGTCCTATTGAATATAGAGCTATGCAGCATGCTTCAAGTTGTTTTACTCAGCATAATGAATAATTTTACTCAACGGACTGAGTAAAATCCCATCTTTCGATGGCAAATATAGAACTTTTAGCTGAAATAACCGCATCTGGCATGTATATTTTTGATTATTTTACAAAAGTATTCTTTGGAATTACTCATTAAAACCCAAACAAAATCCACTCTTCTTATAACATCTTATGGAATGATGGGGAGTTTCAGAGAATATCACAGCGTAAACACACCTAACTCAAATAGTTTGTTTACGCAGAAAATGAAAAAACAGCGGCCTACGCCTAAGCGTAAGTCGCTGTAATAGAAGCGTGGACAAGCCTGGGCTTGAGATTTGTTGACCAAAGGGAGACCCTCTGACCGTAGGGAAGAAACAAGGGACCTCCAGATTATGAGACCAACAGAATGATAGTCTGTGATATTTCGTTATTATAAACTTTCATTGATTATCAACGGATTATCACCACTTGATATATTATACTATACCATTGAATATCCATAACTCAAACAGTTTGTTTACGCATTGTTTACGCAGAAATCGGAGGTATTCTCTTACCCCACACAAACACTTTATTCAGAGGCTATAAATCCAAACTGTTTTCTTTGAGCAAGAAATCGAAAAGCCCGATTGTGAGAATACCTTCTTCATTTCGACGGGGCATGATGTGGTCTTTAACAATGATAATCTTCTTGAAAGAGTCATCTATGCTCATCAGTGATCTGGATTCTTGTATCTCTTTCTCCCTATCCGGAATTGACAAGGCTGATTGCACATAGTACTTTTTACTGCCGAGACTGGCGATAAAATCCACCTCCAGTTGAATGCGGCCCCACTTGCCGTCCTTGTCTTGCTTCTTTTTTTCCACCATTCCGACATCCACACTATAGCCACGTGTGATAAGCTCATTATAAATGATGTTTTCCATGATATGCGTCTCCTCTTGTTGGCGCATATCCAGAATAGCATTTCTCAAACCTATATCTGAGAAATAGTATTTGGAGAGTGTATTGATATATTTCTTACCTTTTATGTCGTAGCGGATGGCCTTGTTTAGAAGGAACGATTCAGACAAGTAATTGAGATAATTCGAAATGGTCTTGTTTGAGATATTTACATTCTTTACACTCTTGAAGGTGTTTGATAGTTTTGTCGGATTGCATGGCGAGCCAATGGAAGAAGCCATAATGAGCACCAATTCGCGCATTTCGTCTTCGTTCTGTACCTTATGCCTCTCTATAATATCAGCCAGATATACTGTTTCAAACAAGTTTTTAAGATATCCTATTTTCTTCTGCTCTGTGTCAAATGACTGGATAAGGGGCAAACCACCATAGGTGTAATATTCACGCCATGCGTCTTGTTTATCACCTCCAATGGCAGAATAGAATTCGGAAAAAGACAGTGGATTCACATGTATCGTTTCGCCTCGGCCTCGGAACTCTGTGGGTATATCTGATGACAGGAAGTGAGAGTTACTGCCAGTTACATAGGTGTCAGCATTATCAATATGAAGGAAACTGTTCAATACATCCACGAACTCATCCATCAGTTGCACTTCATCTATAATGATGTAGTACGGCAGACTATCCTTAATCCTGTCGTGAACATAATGGAGCATTGTATCAGGATTTCGTAGCTCTTTGTTCAAACGGTCTTCAAGATCAATGCGGATTATATGGTCTTTAGCCACTCCATTATCCAACAAATAGTGATAGAACAAAACATTCAGCAGATATGACTTACCACATCTGCGGATTCCGGTAATCACTTTGATAAAGCCGTTTTGCTGGCTATCTATTAACTGCTTAAGATATCTGTCTCTTTTTATCCCTTCCATGTCATTCCTTATTTTTGCCAATATTGGCACTTTTTGGTAATGCAAAGGTAGCGGATTTAATTCAGGCTGCCAAACCATCACGACTAAAAAATGCCAACATTGACATTTTTTAGTCGTGCAATATAGTATGTACACGGAATTTTTGGCAATATTGCCACTTTTCCCTTGTGTTAGATAATGTACGACTCGTTTTCAAGTTTAATTTATGCTTCCACAGCAAGTATGATAGTTAAACAACCTCAAAGAAACTCCATTTTTGTGTATGTTTGCATCATAATCGTACGTTTTCTTTATCTCCGCAAGTTCGTTGTCCGTCATGCGCTGATAAACCACCATGCCGTAGAATGGTATCACATTATCATGTTCAACGGTGGTATCGCCCAGTTTCTGTAAGGTGTACATATAGAACCTATTTGACTCTTTTCTTTGAAGCGTAACCACAGACAACACTTGCATATAGCGATTTTGCATACTTAGACTTGCCGAACCGCGCATGATGAATCCGGTCACTGCATCATTAATTTGCCAAGTGGTCCACAAGTAGGCTTTATATCAGAGAAAGCAGGAATGATTTTTGCACCTAATATTATTCATGTGATAAAATGCAGTTACAACCCATACTATAGAAAATGTGACGCACGTACATTGCAAAAGGAAACTATGGATGCATTAATCAATACGGGGGCCATGCACCCTGAGTTTCTCCATTATCTGCTTGAGAACAACATGTTGCAGGATGGTGATCTAAGTGGTAACTATCCCAGTAAATTGGGCAAGTTGATATTTACACGTAATATAGACTTTATTGCTCGCCATTATCGCAGACACCTTTATTGGGACTATGATTTTTGACAAGAAGTTTAAAACTGCAAAGTATAGGAAGTTTCTTTTCGACTATCGTATGCGCTTGGCAGTACTTTATCTACTCGATTCTGATATGACCTCAACGACATAGGTATAAAATTGGGCTACGACTACCAAAGCCACTTATGCACCGCCTTTAAGCGGAAATATGGTGTAAGTCCTATTGAATATAGAGCTATGCAGCATGCTTCAAGTTGTTTTACTCAGCATAATGTACAAAAGTATTACATCAAGCGGTAGGCGACCAGCTGTCGTGTATGTAAGAAGGACGGAAATATGATGCAAAGAAAGATTTCTTTTGAAAAGCACGAAAGTTAAATCTACAATAAAACGAGAAAGGATGCTAACATTAAAGGCATCCTTTCTCGTTTTATTGAGATTATTTCTTCAAGAAACCATAGTCGTACACTTTAGGCTCTATGTGAGCAGCAAGTAGTTTCATGGACTGTCTGAGGTCGGCAAGCAAGGCATTATAGGTTGCATTCTCGCTGGTGGAGTTCATCTGCACCTTTCCACTCTTTGTGGTCTTTGTGCCTTGGAAGTGCATCTTTATGTCATAGTAAGAAGCATTAGGGTTGGCTCCTGCTTGTTTGTGATAGTAACGCCATAGCTCTCTTCCGGCATCCAATACAGCTTGTGCTTCTTGTGAAAACTTCAAAGGTTCTGTTGGAGTGAATGAATTGCCATCTGGTGTCTGAGATTCTTGCTCTGTAAATAGGTCTTGTATTGTTCCTTCTTGCTGAGGCTTTTCCTCTTTCACTTTGCCCATGATGAAGTCGTGCATAAAATGACTCTCAAAGTTGTCTTGTGCGCCTACCTCTTCCTCGCTGAATGGAATCCAATAGTTAGTGCCATGTTGGCTTTGGATATTGTTGCTGTTGCTAAATAGGGTGAAGACAAGACAGTTATTTTGAAAATCTCTATCACTCTTCCATTCATCGTTAGGATAAAGGAATTGGTCTCGGTCATTGAGCCATGTGGCTTCTATACTGTGTCTAACAGCAAGAAAGATACTTATAATGATAAAATTAAATGGTGTAACCCACCAACCTCTAGGGGTTGGCATTTGTTCTTTCTTATTTATTAAGTATACCAACTTTTGGTTTTGAAAGTCATTTCTACCATTGCTCATAAAACCAATTTTATCCTTGTTTGCATCGTTTCGAAAAGAATTAACCCATTTACCAATATTGCCATTAGTGTTGTCATATGAGTATACTCCTTTTTCTCCCAAACAGTCACCGTTCTTGGCATAGACATCACTTGTAGTATGCTCAAATGTCACTTTTTCCTCTGTGTGCCAGATGAAGAAACCTATAGGGAATTGTCCCTTTACATTGTCGAAGCTATTGGCAGGAACTATAAAATTTCGACCGAGCTTCGCTCGGAAAGCCTGGCGGAAATCACGGAAGTTCGGTGCTTGCAGAGTTTTCAAAGTTGAAAACTCTGCAAGCACCGATGTAGGGATTTCATCATAGATTCTCATGAAGAATTGAGCAAACAGCTCACGTCCTGCAATTCCAATGACTGGTAAATACTTTTGGTAAGTCATGTTAGTTACAGCTACGTTAGTCTTATTCTTTGATGTTCCACTGAGTTGTCGTGTTTCACCTGCCTCAGCATAAGGAGGGTTAATGTACACGACAAGTTTACGACGCCTTTCAGGGTCGTTGACAATGTCTTGTAATGACTGAGGAAGTTTGTCGAAAGAGTCATTGAGGAAGTCAAACTGGAATACATGGCTGTCGAGCAAATCAAGACTTTTCTCCTTGATTCGCTCATGCATTACCTGTACATCTGCATTGTCAAGTGTAGAGGCATAGACACGATACTTCTCTGTGAGACCGAAGAGTAGGTTACCTGTACCTGCGCAACAATCCCATACATAATATTCTTTTTGCCAATCTTCTCCTAATTCCATGGCTAAGTATTCTTGTGACTTCTGTACCCACTGTGGAGGAGTGAAGAAAGCACCTTGGTAACGACGGAGGTCTTGCGGAATAAGTAAGTCACGACGTTTGAGTATCAAGTCAAGATACTCTTTTCTTGGTGGACGTACATACTTGTTCCAAAACTGATTGTATGCAGTCTTTCCATCGTTGAATGTCGCTTCGCTAAATAGTTGTGTTGCACCTTTCAATATATCTTGTAAGATGCGGTATTTGTCACCACGGAGAACTACGGCAAGTTCTTCTCGTAATGTGTAATCATTACGAGATATGAGGTCGGCATAGAAGAAGTCTACAACGCTTGTTTTGGGTACATCATCCCAGTTGACAGCGATGGAAGGCTTTACTTTTTCTACCCAACGCTGGAAGACGAAGATGAAGTTATTCTTTGTGATGTTTATACCATTAGTACACTGCTTCCCCAACTTGAAATTAGATCGAATGAACTTTCTTAGTTCTTTCTCGTCCTTATGGAGGTCGAAGAGCCTAATCTCCTTTTTGAGTTTCTCTTTCAGCAAGTCGGAGAGCATGTGAAACTCTTTGGTGCTATGGTTGGAGGGAGTGACATTCCAGTTGAAGTCATTCTGATAGAATACACTTACAATGTGGTGATATTCGATAAAGGCAATCTTTTTTTCATCGAAGGCTCCAAGATAGCGAGGTGGTAAGTATGATTCGTGTGTATGGGCTTTACCTATGGTAATGATGAGTTGCACGAAAGATGCATAGATATCTTCCGTGTTTCCTGCTTTAGCTTCTGCCCATAAGAAATATTCTTGGTCGGATAGATCGTCCTCACTTGATCTTTTTGTTGTTACAGCAAAGTCTATGTCGCCCAAGATAGGTGTCGCATCATAGTCTTGAAAGAATTCTTGGCGAATTTTATTCTTTACTTCCTCTTCACGTATTTTATTTGTTGCCATAATTATTTGTCATTAAGTTATTCAAATAGTTTTCTTAGATCCATGTTCAAGAAAACTTCTGGTGAGACACCTTTCTCGCCTACGATAAATATTGCCGACGGATGGAATAGATTGCGAAAACGCTCTAAGCCCGTGGTATAAGCCTCTCCATTACTTTTTACTTCTATAGCTATGAATTTCTGATTCTTCTTAAGGATGAAGTCAACCTCGTCGTTGCCTTCTCGCCAGTAAAAGACTTCAAAACGATGGGTAAAAGCTTCGCTTAATATGTAGGCTCCTATGGCGGATTCAAAGAATTGTCCCCATTGCTTACTATCAGAAACGGCTTCTTGAAATGTTAAACCTAATTGAGAACTCAATAAGGCATTGTTATACACTTGGTATTTAGGAATGCTGGCACGTTTGCGGGCTACATCTATAGAGAATTTCTGTAGTCCTGTGACAAGTCCGCTATCGCTCAAAAGATTTAGATAGCCTGCCAATGTAACTGTGTTGCCAGCATCTTGCAATATTCCCAGCATTTTTGTTAGTGAAAGTATCTTACCCGAATAAGCTACGCTCAATTCGAAAGTTTGACGAAGCAGAGCAGGCTTTCCTATTGGAGAATCCATCAAGATGTCCTTGTTTATAGTAGCATCAATGATGGCTCCGCTAACATAGTTCTTCCAACGTTCTTCGTCACCAATAAGCATGGCAGCTCCTGGGTAGCCTCCAAAATAGATGTATTGTTCAATAGTCATTCCAAAGGCTTCTTTCATTTCTGGATAACTCCAATGGCTCATTCTGATTTCCTCATACCGCCCCATGAGAGACTCTGCCAGTCCTTTTTCTAATAACACCCTTGACGAGCCTAATAATGCCACTTTGATGTTGATGTGATTTAGACTATCAGCGTCCCATTCTTTCTTTACATATTCACTCCAGTTTTTAAGTTTTTGTATCTCGTCAATAACCAAGATCATTTCTTCAAGTCCTTGTGTGCGCATTTGAAGACGCGCATTATTCCAGCAATCGCTAATCCAAGTGGAAGATGTTGAAGGTATGGTGTCGGCAGAATAGAAAAGAAACGGTTTACTTAAATCATCCAATACTTGCTTGATAACGGTAGATTTTCCAATCTGTCGTGGTCCCATGATTACTTGGATGAACATTCTTTGTTCACCTAATCTATTGATGATGGTATCATATATCTTTCTTTTGTACATGGTCTGTTGCTTATAGATGATAATGTGATATGTATAGTCTTATTATATTTAATTGGGGCTTTTCAAGTTGTTTTACTCAGCATAATGAATAATTTTACTCAGTCGGCTGAGTAATTTTACTCAACTGACTGAGTAAAATCCCATCTTTCGATGGCAAATATAGAACTTTTAGCTGAAATAACCGCATCTGGCATGTATATTTTTGATTATTTTACAAAAGTATTCTTTGGAATTACTCATTAAAACCCAAACAAAATCCACTCTTCTTATAACATCTTATGGAATGATGGGGAGTTTCATAAAATATCACAGCGTAAACATCCAACAACTCAAACAGTTTGTTTACGCAGAAACCCAAAACAGCGGCCTACACCGAAGCGTAAGTCGCTGTAATAGAAGCGTGGACCAGCCTGGGCTTGAGATTTGTTGACCGAAGGGAGACCCTCTGACCGTAGGGAAGAAACCAGGGACCTCCAGATTATGAGACCAATAGAATGATAGTCTGTGGCATTTCGTTATTATAAACTTTCATTGATGAACGAGAAAGGAGGCCAACATTAAAGGCAAATGACAAGACAGGCTATCAGTGAATTTATCAAATCAATCAAATGATTCTATTTTTTTAGCCTAATTTTTTCATGATAGAAATAGTTTACTATAACAGGTTTTCCTTTTTGAGAACGCCCGTATGGTAAATCGTTTATACGATAAGGATAACCTTCCGCTTGAGCAAACGCAGCTACTTCCTGTTCCAAGACCTGCCAGTAATCTTTTCGTTTCTTGTTGTAGGTATCATCATACAAGGCTACAAGCTCCGGATGCTTTTCCCGTATATAACCCATGATGTCTCTCTTAAATTGTCCACGAAGATTCAGATTTTCCAGCCATATCAAATCTGCATAATCTTTTACCCTATTAACGATAGCTTTCACATCTGTAATTCCTGGAAAAATCGGTGAAATAAAACACACGGTGCGTATGCCTGCATTATAGATCTGTTTCATGGCTTTAAGTCTTCGCTCAATGCTTACGGCACGATCCATATCACATCTGAACTGTTCATCGAGTGTGTTAACTGACCAAGATACTGTCACTTTCTGAAAGCCTTTAAGTAAATCAAGATCACGCAAAACCAAATCTGACTTAGTACAAATCATGATTTCAGCATTAGTGCCTTTTAACTCTTCCAGCAGTTTACGGGTTCTGCAAAAATCTTCTTCATACGGATGGTATCCGTCTGTTACAGAACCGATAACAATCCGTTGTCCATCATATTTATGCGGATTATCAATAGGTTTCCAGTGCTTTACATCCAGAAACGTACCCCAAGGCTCTGTATGCCCTGTAAAACGTTTCATGAATGAAGCATAGCAGTACTTACAAGCATGAGGACAACCTACATAAGGATTGACTGAGAAGCCCCCTACTGGTAACGAGGATTTAGTCATGACATTCTGTACATCTATTTCTCTGATTATTTCCTTTTCCATATTTTTTCTATAAATTGTTCTGGTAGCCTCTTGAATCATTCGGTCTTCTCCCATGATAGGCAAAAGGTCTTCTTTCATAAATACCGGAATGTGATTTCTTTTCGCCTGTTCTACAATATGAAGTACCCATTCAGGATTGGCATCTACTTTCCCTTTCCTTTTGCCTGTTTCCGTTCCTATAACAATCCATTCGTAACCCTCTTTTCAGGCTGTTTTCCAATCAGAGAAGTCGCTCATAATATTATTGTTTCTCCATCTTCTGGAATAATCAGGCGACTCATTTCTATTTTGTGATGCATGGCTTCGTTACGCAGAATTGCGCGTGTAGTCTGCCCATGATCGGTAGCTTCCATGTGGACTGCTATTAGTTTGATGTGGGCGGGAAGTTCATCGAGCATTGTCATAACTTCTTGCTCATCTGGAATGATAGAACCTTCTGTTTGAGAAAATTCAGGAAAAATTGCACCTCCACTGTTCACTATGATGTAATCTGGAGAAAATTGTTCAATGGCCTGACGGATACAGTCTTCCCATTTACAGTCACTCATTATATAAATAGTAGGGAAACCGTGTGCAGTAAGTACATAGCCTGATACCGGCCCCATCATTTCTCCAATCTTTCCGAAGCCATGGTGTCCTTGGATGCGATGAATGGTTAAATTTCCAATAGCTTTATCTTTTTCAATGCTTTCTACATTTGTAAAACCATCCTGTGTAATACTCTCTTTATCTTGCGGTTGTGTCAGGAACAGGATGTTCTTCGCTAAATACTGTTTCACTGTCGGGTCGTAATGGTCAATATGGTTGTGTGTCAACAATACCATATCCAGACCGTCCGCAATTTCATTCATCGGCATCGTGAGGTGTACTCTTGGGGTCTTATACACACCTAGAGCCGACTGTAACGTGCCTTTTCCGGCAAGCATGGGGTCAACAAGTATCTCTTTTCCAGCATAATGGATTCGCAATGTTGCATTGCGGATCAATCGAATTGTTACTTTTTCTTCCATCATAATTTATTGTATTGATTACAGCCGCAAAGTTCGGTAAAAAAAATCGGATGCATTATGCCTTAAAAACAGGAATATATGCCATTTTGATAAATAAAAAATAGTATATTTGCCCAAAAAACGAAATCTATGGATAAAATCGTCAACCCCGAACGTCTGGTCAGCGTTCCATTTAGCAAGACACGCTGTGGTGTGGACTTTTATATCAACTCAGGCTACAGTAGCGATGTATGTGGTGTACTGACGGAAAATCAGGTGTTTAAAACAGATTTTTTTAGCTTCTATTTTTTTCGTAAGGCCAATGGGTATCTGCTGCTGAATTTCCGCAAATTTGAATTGCATGCCAATATGGTATTGCTCCTCTCGCCGCATCAGCAGCAGGAATGGCACGTGGATGAAGCAGAACTAGATTACTCTTTTCTTATATTCCGCGAGGATTTTATGCGCACATTCATAGTGGACAAGTTTTTTGTGTACCGCTTGCTGTATTATTATCAGACCGACACGCCTCCCTATCTGTTTGCTTCGCCGGAAAGCATGGCGGAGTATATTCGTCTTTTAGGAATCATAAAGCAGGAGCTTCTGCATCCTGTTGCCGATACTTATAATCTCATTGTATCTGTGCTTTACTACTTATTGGTTATTATCAACCGGGCGTATGCCGCCACTTATCATTTACCGATTGATGTACCTAAAAACAATTACGCATTCCAGTTTAAGGACTTGCTGGAAAAGAATATCCGTACGAAACAGCGGGTGCAGGAATATGCGGATATGCTCCGTGTGAGCCGTATTACGTTAAACAGTTCCGTGATGAGTCAATTCGGAGTATCTGCCAATCATCTGCTCAAGCAGCGTCTATTGGAAGAATTGAAGAATGAGTTACTGTTTGCTAACCGAAACGTGAACCAGCTGGCCGAAGAGTTTCATTTCTCCGACCCGAGTCATCTGATGCGTTTCTTTAAACGTGAAACCGGAAAGACTTTTACGCAATATTTTCGCGACTACCAAAATGGAATATACGAATGAAAACGGACAGACTGGAAAGCTTGCAGATTGGCCATTTCCATACCAAAGATGTTTTCAACGACTTACAAATATGCTTAGTGGGAAAGGTGCAAACAATTGTTTTCCCGTAAACCAAAAACAGCGGCCTACGCCGAAGCGTAAGTCGCTGTAATAGAAGCGTGGACCAGCCTGGGCTTGAACCAGGGACCTCCAGATTATGAGTCTGAGAGAATGATATTTTATGATTTTTTATATTGATAAATTTCGTTGATACACAGCGATTTGCTACTTTTGTAGTAGTTTATGATATGCCAAGAAATCCCATATCAAAATGTCTTTGTTTTCCCATTGTTTTCCCGAAAAGCATAGGAAGATAGGGCGTTCATAAGAGAAATGGTGGGTTTTGTTTTCCCATTGTTTTCCGAAATTCGGGATGATTGGCAAGTTGGGACCTACAGACTATTGGCAAAATGGTAAAGAAACTGGATACTACTTACAAGAGTGCAAGGTATGGAAGTTGTACCTACGCCCTTATTCTCGACAAGCGTCACCCTAAGAAAGATAGGGATACGCTTCCTGTTGCAATGCGTTATACCATAGATCGAAAATCATGGTATAGTTTTGTTGCTGGTGAGTTCACAGAGGAGGATTTCGCGAAAGTTTGTACACTGAGCGCAAAGGCAGTCCGCTCGGAACTCTATGAAAAGAAGATGGAGTTTGACGCCATCTTTGACGCTCAGACAGAGATGATAGAACGTTTGGGTAATAGTCTGTCGCTCGAACGCATAAAATCTGTTGTTACAGGAGTGGATTCCACAAAGGAAACATCCTTTATCGGTGTTTGGGAGAAAAAGATAAATTTCTATCTTACGGACAATAATGGTGAGCGATGCACCACCGCTGAATCATACGAATACGCCTTGAAATCTTTTCAGAAAATAATGTGGGACAGACCAATTGTAGGTTTCAAGGTCGGAAAGGAAGATATAGAGTATTGGAATAATGGCATGATGCATGGTGTAAAAGACGAAGCAGGAAATATTGTTGGTAAGATTAGCAATACAACTCGCGGAATATACCTCCGTTCTTGTCGGGCAGTATGGAACGAGTGCGTATCCTTGGGCTACCTCACCAATCAAGAATACCCCTTCTCCAATATCCAGAAGAAGAAATTGGTGTCTATTCCTGTTGGAGAGTCGAGAAAGCATTGCTATCTGACAGTAGAACAAATGACCGAATTGTATCGAGTGTTCATTGAGAAACGTTATCCCGATACTTGGAAGAGTGGATATGCTGAGAGAGCGCACTATTCGTTGGGATTATTTCTTGCCCAATATCTGTGTAATGGCTTCAATCTTGCCGATGCAGGAGAGTTGACCTATTCTCAGTATTATTTCGATACTGGCAGAAAAGCCTTCAAGTTCAAAAGAGTGAAGACCACAAACCGCACTGAGGGTGGCTCTGAGGTGATTATCCCAATCATAGAACCCCTCCAAAGGATTCTTGACGAGATAGCCGCAGAACCTGTACTCAATGGCTTTGTATTTCCAGAGATTCTGCAAGGTGCGATATTGAAAGCAGACAAGCGCAAGCGAATCTCACAAGAGAACTCCAACGTACAGGACAGAATCATCAAAATCTGTCAAGAGGTGCTTCATTGGGAAGTGCGTCCATCGGGAACGTGGTGCCGACATTCATACGGCACAAACCTTGCTCATGCACGTGTGGAACAGCGTTATATATCCGAAAGTATGGGACATTCAACCAATCATTCGATAACAGATAGGTATATTGCCCAGTATCCTTTGGAGACGCAGTTTGAATATAATAGCAAACTCCTTGACTTGGAGCCAAAGATAACGGAGGAGGACATCAACAATATGACGGAAGAACAGAAAACAGCAATGCTTCTGAAACTTTTGACGAAGAAATAATCACATTCAATATATAAAGGTATAACATGGCAAATGAAATATCAACATACACTCACGAAGGGATGGAACTTCCTTTTGAGGATTGGAGCAAAACGCTCCACTCTTTCAATGACTTGGCATCCATCATTCAGTCCACCCATGATGCAGCCCAGTCTTCGGCTGTAAGGGCTATCAACCGTATGCAGACTATGCGCAATTGGCTCATTGGCTATTACATCGTGGAGTTTGAGCAGCACGGCAAGGATAGGGCGGAGTATGGAACACAACTGCTAAAAAAGTTGGAGGAACGAGTGAATAGAAAAGGACTCAATGTTACTCTGTTTCAGACTTCTCGAAACTTCTACGGCTTATACCCACAAATGGGAGGGTTGTTTGTTCCAAATGAAATTTATTCAACGTTGTCGAATAAATTGGGAACTGATAGCTCTTTTATAAGCGAACTTGCTGATAGTAAGACTAATGCAATTTGTGCAACAGCGTCGCATAAATTACAAACATCACCAGAAATGATTGTTTCACGCCTTTCTTTTTCTCATCTACGAGAGATTATGAGCGTGGATGACCCTCTTGCCCGTTACTTCTACGAGCAGGAGTGCATCAAGTGTACGTGGTCTGTTCGTGAGCTTCGCCGACAGATTAGTACCAACCTCTATTTCCGTGCAGGCATCAGTGCCAATCCAGAGAAAATGCTTTCATTGCCATCGGTGCAGGGGCATGACTCGGCAGCATTACAAATTCGTCAACCTTTCACTTTTGAGTTTCTCGGACTGAAAGCGCAGGAAACAGTGGATGAGCACAATTTGGAAGATGCGCTGATAAGTCATCTTCAAGAGTTTATCCTCGAATTAGGCAAAGGCTTCTGCTTTGAGGCTCGCCAAAAGAGAATCATTATTGATGACGAGTATTACTACCCCGACCTTGTATTCTATAATCGCATACTGCATTGCGGTGTCATCATTGAACTGAAGAACGAAGAGTTTTCGCATGAGAACCTCGGACAGCTCAATGCTTATGTGTCATATTACAAGGAGAATGAGATGCAGCCAGGGGATAACCCTCCTGTCGGCATATTGCTCTGCACACGAAAGGGAAAGAAGATGGTAGAATATGCTCTTGCTGGCATGGATAACCAACTTTTTGTTTCCACCTATATGCTCCAGTTGCCAGACAGAAAGACCTTGGAAGATTTCTTGTTGAAGCAGTTGGGCGAATGAGCGTATTTCTCAAATTGCCACCTAATAACAGGAATATAGCAGATGGACATTAAAGAATTCAAAAAGAACGCCATGAGGGATGCGCTTGACAAAGTGCATTCTTGGAAGCAGGAACACCAAGAGGATTACTCACGCTTCTCATTGGATATGATGAAGATGATGCGCAACGATTTCAGCCAAATTGAACGCATATTCAAAATGGCTGCGAAATATGTGCCTACATCCGTGCTTATTGAGTGTCGGAAACTATTTGTGTCCAACACAGATACCGTTCTGTCAGATGATGAAAAGGCAGCCGTGGCTATACGTGTTGTCGATGAAATGATGGCTTTCACTGGATATCTGCGATTGGGTTTCTATTCCGAAGTTATTGGTAGGGATAAGAATGAAACAAACGAAGACCTAATCTTGATAAGGGAATATGGTCTTGTTGACAAGGATATGAGTGAGGAAGATGACGAGCATCTTTATATCCCTTATGTCTCAGCCAAAGAGTTTTGGGATTCGTTGCCTTCCCTCATACAAATGGCTGTATTCAATTTTAGCAAAGGGCATACAGCGGAAGAACTTGCAACAATATCAAAGCGAATAATGCTGTCTGCCATTCATGCTCTCCCAGAAATGTATTTCCGTCTTCGTGAAGAAATCTTTGAGGAACGAAATACATTGCTGATGTGTACGCTCTATTATATCTGCTTTGACCATGGACTACCCAAGAGTGCAACGGCATTGAGCAAAGTAAGCCTTAACGACAAACAACTTTCCATCGTGCGTGAAAGTGTCAAAACAATTATAGTTAATCTTGTGGAAACCAGCGTTACGCAAGGTCTTGACAAGAAAGCAGAATGGACAAAACAAAGTAAGGAAATAGAGGACATAGAATTTCGACAGACCATAAAGAACGCCCTTGATAATACGAAAGGGAAGCATGGACGCAGAACCATTCAGCAAGAAGAGCTAAGCATCGACGACATCCTCATCGCAGAGGATAAGTCTGCATTGAAAGGAGCAATCCTATCTGCCCTCAATGATATGGAACATGAATACGAGACCGCTTACATCAAGGCAGCACTACTGCGCACCAACCACCTTGATTCAAAGACCTCTTTCGCCACTTTCCTGCGTGCTGTAAATCATTTCTCTGGTCGAGAATACAAGTACGACCCTGGCCAAAGGGTAGATTCATTCATCACTATCAACCACAAAGAGTTTTCCGTGTCAAGTAGTTCTAAGTGGCAACGAGCACGGCGGATTATTTCGGGGTTGATAGAGAAATTCAGGAGAAAATCATAAGAAGCATTTCTGCTCTAGAAATAAGATAATTATCGTAAAATATGCTATAATTACATGGTATTTTTATACCTTTGTAGCCGAAACATTCAAATAGGCAATCATGAAGTTGAATAGAATCAAAACAGTTCTGGTAGAAAAGGATGTGTCGCAAACAGACTTGGCAAAAGAGATTGGCAAAAGTTTCAGCACCGTCAATGCGTATTGCTGCAACAGGCAACAGCCGTCTTTGGAGCTGCTTTATCATATTGCGAAATTTCTATCGGTAAACATAAAAGACCTTTTAGTTGACAACATACAAGAAAAATAATGGAACAGGCACAATATAACTCTTTGTTTTCGTTTATCTGGAATATTGCGACAGACGTACTTGTATATGCTTTTGACAAGAGCGAATACAAGAAAATCATTCTGCCCATGATGGTTCTGAGGAGAATTGACGTTCTGCTCGAACCTACCAAAAAGCAGGTGATTAGCATGAAGGAGAATTTGGACAAGAACCATATTGACAACCAAGCTCCTATATTATATAATGTGACAGGCTACCCTTTCTACAACACCTCGAAGTTTACGATGAAGACATTGCAGAGCGAAATAGACGCTCAGCGACTGAAGATGAACTTCATCGAATATCTGAACGGTTACAGCAAGGATGTGCTTGACATCGTGGAAAAACTGCATCTTCGCCAAGTGATTGACAATCTGACGGAGACAGAACGTCTGGGCAGCATCATTGAGAAATTCACCTCGGACCATATAAATCTCAGCAACAAGCCTGTTCTTGACGACGAGGGCAACGAGAAATTCCTGCGCTCGACAATCACACGATGGGTACTGTATTTGAGGAACTGCTGAGGCGGTTTAACGAGGAGAATAATGTGACCGAGGCTGGTGAGCACTTTACGCCAAGAGATTATGTGAAGTTGCTTGCCGACTTGGCCGTCCAGCCCATTGCTGACCAATTGCAAGACACCACCTATCGCATTTATGACGGTGCTTGCGGCACTGGCGGCATCCTGACCATTGCCCAGGAACGCATCAAAGAGTTGGGCGCGGAGCGTGGAAAGAACATTACCATCAGCATCTACGGACAGGAACAGGCTCCTGACACATACGCCACGTGCAAGGCTGACCTTATGATTTCTGGAGAGATACATTCTTTCCAGTATAACGAGGGCGGTCAGCAGCGCGAATATATTGCCTACGGTTCAACACTGTCGCAAGACGGTCATGCAGGCGAAACCTACGACTTCTGCATTTCCAATCCTCCGTTTGGCACTCCTTGGAAGGAGGACTTAAAGAAGCGCGGCTTAAAAGAGACGGAAAAAGCGAAGTTTACAGATTCGCGCTTTACCATACTCGACAAAGACGAAAAAGAAATTTCTTTCCTGCCCGACATCAGCGACTGCCAGATGATGTTTCTTGCCAATAACATCAGCCGAATGCAGGACGACACACCGCTTGGCACTCGTATCGTGGAGGTGCATAACGGCTCTTCGCTTTTCACAGGCGATGCTGGCAGTGGGGCAAGCAATCTGCGCAAGTATATCATTGAGAACGACTTGCTTGAAGCCATCATTGCCATGCCCGAAAAGGACTTCTACAACACGGGCATAGGTACGTACGTCTGGATTGTCACCAACCGAAAGGAAGAACGGCGCAAGGGATTGGTGCAACTGATTGATGCTACAAAAATCAGCACTCCGCTGCGCAAGAACCTCGGCGAGAAGAACTGCGAAACTTCCGAAGACGACAGAAAGGCTATCGTCAAGTTGCTCACAGACTTCAAAGAAACGGAGCAAAGCAAGATTTTCCCTAACAAGGAGTTTGGCTATTACAAAGTGACCGTAGAACGCCCATTGCGCATAGTGTACGAGAATCCAGAAAACATCACGCTGCCCGAACTGAAAAAGGCGGAAGACGTGGCACTGCTCCAGCGAGTGCTCGACGCATGGAAAGAGTACCTCGGCGGACACACCGTGGGCGACTATGCCATGTTCATCATGCTCGACCAGATGAAGATAAAAGTGCCAGCTGCAAAGATAAAACTCGTGCGCCAGTATCTCGGGCGCAGAGACGAGCGTGCCGACGTGTGCCACACCAAGCCCACTAAACTCGACAGCCCAGTGGAGTGCGACCCCATGCTACGCGACGTAGAGCAAGTGCCATTGCTCTACCCTGGTGGCATAGACGCATTTATGGAGAATGAGGTGAAGCCCTACGCTGCTGATGCCTACTACAACGCCGACAGCGTGGTGGTGGGCTATGAGTTGTCATTCACCAAATATTTCTATAAGCCAGTAGAACTGCGCTCCATTGCCGACATCACTGCCGACATCAACAACATTGAGAGCAGTCTGAAAGGAGTGCTCGGTGATATTCTGAATGTATAACCCTAAAACTTTCACATCAATATGAAAAAATACAATGCATATAAAGACAGCGGCGTGAAATGGATTGGGGAGATACCGAGCCATTGGGGATTGCGCAGAGCTAAATATATGTTCAATAAGGAAAAACGTGAAGTTCGTGACATAGATGACGTTGTTACTTGCTTTAGAGATGGAGAAGTGACATTGCGAAAGAATAGGCGAACAACAGGTTTTACAGAATCATTTACAGAAATAGGCTATCAAGGAGTTAGAAAAGGTGATTTGGTTATTCATCAAATGGATGCTTTTGCTGGTTCTATTGGCGTTTCTGATTCAGACGGGAAATGCACATCTGTATATCATTGTTGCACACCTAAAGGCAGCTATGATGCGCATTATTATGCCCATTTGGTAAGATTGATGGCAAAACGTGGATATATACAATCGCTATATAGGGGGATTCGTGAACGGTCTTCGGACTTTAAATTTCCAGTATTTGGTAATCAATTCTTGGCAATTCCACCCCTGCACGAGCAGCAAGCAATAGTTGACTATTTGAAAGATAAAACCCTTAAAGTTGAGCAATATGTTTCTGCAAGAGAGAGAGAGAGCTGCTTGACAGCTTAAAGCAATCAGAGATTGCAAATGTTGTTACCAAAGGACTGAACCCGAATGTAAAAATGAAAGATTCGGGGATTCCTTGGATTGGGGAGATTCCGGAGCATTGGACATTGCGTAGAGTAAAATTCATCTTTACAGAGTCAAAAGATAAGTCCGTGTTAGGTAAAGAAATGCCATTATCCTTGGGAAAGGAAACAGGCATAATACCTTCCTCGGAGAAAAAAAACAAGACAATGGAAAGTGCTTCGTTTGTCGGTTGTAAAATCGTCAACAAAGGAGATATAGTTTTCAATCGTTTTAAGGCAAGACTTTTTGCTATATCCGATTATGAAGGTGTCGTCAGCTCAGACTATGCAGTTTACAAATGTAAAGATTCTGCCGACCCAAGATATATTGTAACCCTATTTGGGACACAGATGTATCGTACAGCATTTGACAGGAAGGCTTCAGGGGTCGGTGATGGATTTAGTCGCTTATACACTGATGACCTATTCTCTTTTTATGCAATATTTCCACCTTTAGAAGAGCAGCAAGCCATCGTCGCCTACATAGACGAGAAACTCCAGAAGATAGACCAGTACATGTCCGACCTTCAGCGAGAGATAGACTACTTGAAGGAGTTTAAACAACGACTGATAAGTGATGCCGTAACGGGGCAGTTATGTGTAACAAAACAATAAGGAGGGCACAGCAATGAGCAAGAAAGAGAAAGACATCGCCTTCTTCGTGGCGTTCTGCATAGAAGAATACAGAGCCGCCAAGGGGTTGACAGGCGAAGAAGTGATGGAGTTATTCGGCAAGTATGGCGTGACAGACTATCTAAGCAAATGCTTTGAGCCGCTCCACACACAAGGGCGGCAGTGGCTGATAGCAGAGATAGACGAGTTTATTGACATCAGAAAAAAGAAAGAAGCATGAAGATATATCACGGAAGTCTGGAAACGGTAGAGCATCCCAAGATACTCCAGCCAAACCGCAAGCTCGACTATGGCGAAGGTTTCTACACCACGACATCAGAAAAGCAAGCCGAGGAATGGGTGGAGCGGCGTATGCTCGAAAAGAAAGCTACACACGGCTATGTAAACATATACGAGTTCGATGCCGAAAAGTTAGAAGAGTTCAAGAGCCTCATATTCACCGAACCGACCGAGGAATGGGCACAGTTTGTCATGGCAAACAGAACCCAAAAAGAGTTTACCCACGACTACGACATCGTGTATGGCCCAGTAGCCAACGATAGAGTGTATTTCCAGTTTGGGCTGTATGAGTCAGGAGCCATCAGCGTAGACACGCTAATCCGTGAACTCAAAACCTACAAACTCGTAGACCAGTACCTATTCCACACGGAGAAGGCACTGACAGCCTTGCATTTCGTAGAATCAAGAAAAATAGAATAGTGATATGTTCCAGATAAACCAAAACAACCTCCACCTGCTACTGCCAGGAAAAGTAAGCTGGCTCGTGGAATACCTCCACGACGACTATGGGTTCTCGCTTCAAGAATGCCTAAACCGCATATATCGCTCAAAGCTATATAAGAAACTGTCGACCGAGAGCACAAAATACTGGCATCTCGGTCCAGTGGATTTGTATAATGAACTGAAAACAGAATTATAAGAAGGAGTATTATTATGCCAACAGATATATCAGAGAAAGGTCTTGAAACAATCCTTGTAGAATACCTCCGCGACAAGCAGGGGTATGAGCAAGGCGTGTCTGACGACTACAAGAAGCAGTACGGAGTTGATACGGAACGTGTAAAGCGATTCATTCTTTCCACACAGAAGGAAAAGGCCGTCAGCACGGGATGCTTTGCCAATGACAATGAGGAGCGCAAGTTCTTCACACGCCTCTCGGCAGAGCTCACCAAGCGTGGCGTTTCGGATGTACTCCGAAAAGGTTTCCGATATATCAGTGAACTATTTGATATGTATTATCCTTTGCCGTCGGAACTGAACCCTACGGCAAAGAAGTATTACGAGAAGAATATCTTCTGCGTCACCCGACAACTGTTCTACAGCGCAAACAATACCGACAGCATTGACGTGATGCTCTCATTGAACGGTCTGCCTATCATGACTATGGAACTAAAGAACCATTATACAGACCAGACCATAGAAAACGCCATCAAGCAATATCAGAACGACCGCAACCCCAAGGAAGATACATCGGCACTCTTGCTGATGAAGAAACGCTGTGCCGTTCACTTTGCTGTTGACGACGACCTGATAATGATGTGTACCGAGTTGTGCGGAAAATCATCGTGGTTTCTGCCTTTCAACAAAGGTGTCAATGGCGGCGCAGGAAATCCAGCCAATCCCACTGGCATACGCACCTCCTATCTGTGGGAAGACATATTGGGCAAACATTCTTTGTCGGACATTTTGGAGAATTATGCACAGGTCGTAAAGAAGAAAAAGCGAGTCAAGGACAAGAAGACAGGGAAGAAAAAAGATGTGGAGAAGGAACTCGTCATCTGGCCACGCTATCACCAACTGGATGCTGTGCGCCAAATGCTTGACGCTACACGCAAGGGAGGTGTGGGGCAGAAGTTTCTCATCCAACATTCCGCAGGCTCAGGCAAGTCGAACAGCATCACATGGCTCGCCTATCAGCTGGTGGGACTGCTGGACGGAACAACACCTTTGCTCGATAGCGTGATAGTCGTTACCGACAGAATAAACCTCGACTCACAGATACGCGACAACATCAATGCCTTCAAAAGGCTCAAAAACATCGTGGAATGGGCAGACTCGTCAGCCACGCTGAAAGATGCGCTAAAGGACGGAAAGAAGATAATCATCACTATCGTCCATAAGTTCCAATACATACTGGAGACAATAGGGACAGATTTGAAGGACAAGAGGTTTGGCATCATCATAGACGAGGCACACAGTAGCCAGAATGGTTCTTTGTCTGCCAAGATGAATATGGGACTGTCGGGCAATGTTGCAACCGACGGCAAGGATTTGGAGGACAAACTCAATGCCATCATAGAAGGACGCAAGATGGTGAAGAATGCCAACTACTATGCCTTTACAGCAACCCCAAAGGCAAAGACGTTGGAAATGTTTGGTACGCCACATACAAAGTCTGACGGCGAGATTGAGCACACGCCATTCCATGAGTACACTATGAAACAGGCCATCGAAGAAGGCTTCATCATGGATGTGCTGAAAAACTACACCACATACGCCAGTTTCTATAAAATAGTAAAGACGGTGGAAGACGAACCTGAGTTTGACAAGAAGCAGGCCCAGAAGAAACTTCGTGCGTGGGTGGAAAGACAGCCTGAAACAATCCATCAGAAAGCCGCTATCATTGTCAACCACTTCCATACCATGGTCATAAACAAGGGAAAGATGGGCGGTGAGGCTCGTGCCATGGTCGTTACAAGTGGCATTCTGCGAGCAATAGACTTCTACTATGAGATAAACCGCCTGTTGGAAGAGCGCAAAAGCCCGTATAAGGCTATTGTAGCTTTCTCAGGAACAAAGGAATACAACGGCAAGCAAGTGACTGAAGCCGACATCAACGGGTTCCCCTCAAAAGACATTGAAGACAACATGGAGGAAGACCCTTATCGCATTCTTGTGGTGGCAAACAAGTTTCAGACTGGTTATGATCAGCCCCTTTTGCATTCTATGTATGTGGACAAGATGCTGACAGATGTAATGGCGGTGCAGACCCTGTCGCGTTTGAACAGATGCCATCCCAAGAAGATAGACACCTTCGTCCTTGATTTTGCCAATGATGAAGAAACCATAAAGGCGGCTTTTCAGAAATATTACAAGACAACCATTCTGTCAAGAGAGAGCGACCCCAACAAGCTGAACGACTATATATCAGCCATTGAGGAAGCCAACATCTATACTGACGATGAGGTGGGCACGCTGAATAAAAAATACTGGAATGGAGTAAGCCGCCAGGAGCTGGACCCGATAGTGAACCTTGCGGTAGACAGATTCAAGGCATTGGATGAAAACAAGCAGATAAGCTGCAAGAGCAGCATAAAGGGATTTCTCAGGACTTACCATTTTATTGCCGCTGTCACTTCATACAAGAGCCTTGAATGGGAGAAACTCAACACCTACTTCATGCTTTTGGTACACAAACTGCCAAAACTGAAGGATGAGGACTTCACTTCTGGACTGATAGAAGCTATCGACTTGGACCAAATGCAGGTGACTAAGTTGGGCGATGCCAAGATTGCGCTGGAGAATACGGATGCAGAAATCGAACCTATCCCCATGGGGAAAGGCAAAGGTGGCAAGAGCGAGCCCGAAATGACAAAACTCAGCGACATATTGGAACAGTTCAACGGCATAAATTGGCAAAACATCGAACTTGCAAAACAGCAGCTTGACGAGTTGCCAAATAGGATAAAGGGCGATGAAGCTTTTGTCAATGCAGCCAAGAACAGCAACAAGGCAACTGCACAGCAGCAGTTCAATTCGTCAATGCTCATGGTCGTGGCAAATATGCTGAATGAGAACACAGAGTTCTGCCGTCAGTACTTGGACAATCCCGAGTTTATGAATTTTATCAACGACCGGGTATTCCAGAACGTATATCAGCAAGTGAACTCAGCGAAATAAAACCTATGGTATTGTAGTATGAACAGGCTTGTTATTATAGGAAACGGATTTGACATGGCACATGGTCTCAGAACCAGTTATATGGATTTCATTAACTGGTATTGGGACCAACGTGTCTATGGCTTTATAGGCAATACAACCAATGTATCGCAAGATTGCCTTTGCAAATTAGTTATCAAAGAGACAGGTGATTTTAGCTGTTGGAATGTGTTTGCAGCCTCAAATTCATACTTCTTTAAGGATTTATACCAGAAGGAAAGATATTCTGGAAGTGAAGTCTTTCAAGAGATAAAGCAACATCCAGAAACCTTTATGGTTGAATGTAGTCCTTTCTTTGAAACCATCCTCCAATCGATAGAAAGCAAAGGTTGGGTTGATATAGAGAATGACTATTACCAATTACTTAAGGATAGTATCAATAATCCTCGTTGCGAATACACAATCACAGGGCTTAACCAACAGTTAGCATTCATTCAGTCGAAACTTGTTGAGTATCTTAGCACGATAAAAGAGGGCGAATACAAAAGTGAATATCAAAAGGCCATAACGGACTATTTTAATCCTGATGACTTTTCGACAGAAGGCAGAGTAAGGGCATTAGACAATATGGGACTTGATTTTGACCGCCCTTATGACAAACAGTATTTTCAAGAAGAACATGAAAAATTAGCCCCTGAACGTATCATGCTTTTAAGCTTTAACTATACAAAAACAGCACAACTGTATGGTGGTAGCAATGTCGTTCACAACTATATTCATGGAGGATTGACACGCCCTGAAACTATCATATTCGGGTATGGTGACGAGTTAGACAAAAACTATCAAGACATTCTCGACAAGAACAACAATGAATTGCTTAAAAATGTCAAGTCAATCAAGTATTTGGAGACAAGACATTATCACGATTTATTGGAGTTTATCTCATCTAATCCGTTTCAAGTTCTGATTATGGGACATTCCTGTGGGAACTCAGACAGGACTCTGCTCAATACTGTCTTTGAACATGAAAACTGTATATCCATCAAACCATTTTATCATAAGTGGGCAGATGGCAGAGACAATTATTTGGAACTGGTACAGAATATCTCACGATGTTTTACTAATACGAAGTTGTTTAGAGACAGGGTTGTGAATAAAGAACTGTGTCAAACGATGTAAAATGTTCTACCTCTTCATTACGCATCCGTACTTCGGAACATTTTCCACAATATCTTCCAACTCCCTATCTACCTTGGATAGTTCATCTTTGGACAAAGCATATAAGCAGTCAATCGCAAGTCGATTGGCTGCTATTTTTCTGCGAGCGAGGATGGCTTCGGTGCCACCGATGGAGGGGCGGTTTGCACCGCTTGCCTCCAGATGGTTGTTTACAGCGTCACGCATGGAGAACTGTCTCATGCCTGTCTTTGCCCAGTAGATAAGGGCATCGACAGCTGCTTTTCTTGTCTTTCTGTATTCATTGTCTGTCATAATTCTGATGTTTTGAGTTTGCTAAAACAGTTTGATACATATCCAAATAGTGATTTCTACAAAGATAATTGCCCAACTAGCAAATGCCAAGCCGAACATCCATGCATAAGTGCGGCCATTGAAGTAAGCACCTTCTTCAACATTTCGGATGCGTTTAAGTTCCATCTGTTGGTGAGCGAATAGAGCGTTTATCCGCTTCTCATGTTCATTAAGTGCTTGCTTGAAGGCTGAAATGGCGGCATCATTCCGCTCGTTCAACTGGGCAAGTCCTTCATCATTGATACCAACTTTGAGGTTGCTTCGCTCTGCCTTGACAATGGCATTGCAGACTCCGCCAACGATGTTGTCCGTACTCTCTTGGGCAGCAACAAGAGCTATTCTTGTTGATTCCAACTTTTGATAGGCATTGTCCAGTTCCTCCTTGACTTTATTGAGTACCTCTTTGGCAGATTCTATTTCTTCGAGAGTTACTTTGATTTCGTCCTTGCCACTCTCTATGTTCTCGTCTTCCTGCATCTGATTGTACAGATTAAGCACATCCTGTGTGGCATCTTTCTTGTTTCTTCCCATATCGTTTATGTTTGAAAGTTATCGTCTCATGCCTCTCTTTATCGGCTTACAGAGACTGCTTGCCTGTCTTGCGCAGCGTCTCGCCCAGTCACGGTCATCCTCGTCCTTGTCACGTCCCCAACCACTACCAGGACTACCACCGCCACCACATGACTCCGACATAGAGGTGGCAGCATCAAGGTAGTTCATAAAAAGCAGCATCGCCACATTCAGAATGTCATTGTGGCTTGCAGAGCCATTCTCAGGGACTTCGATACAACTGTTCATTGTGTCGTATGCAGTTCTCGGCATGACTATATTGAAACGCTCGCCATCGACTTCAATAATCTTCCTCAATCTGGCAGGAAGGACAAGTTTGCCATCATTGACTGTCCGAGACCGACCACTTGAAACTGCCGCATTGTGGCTGTCCATTGTGGTAGCGCTTGGAACGGATGAAGCAGGTCTTTGACCAACTGCAACAGGTGTTAGCTGTGGGCTCAGCCTACGAAAAGTATTTTCTATTTTCGATACCGTGAGGCTTCTACCCACACCCAGTTCTGAAGCTTTGATGGTGCTTCTGCCAAACTTAAAGCGATAGCCATGCACCTTGGCTTGGTCTGTCTTGTCTCGGATTAACTCAATGTCATATCCTTTTGTCCTCAATTTGTCGGCATAGACGTTCCAGTCAAAGGCAGACATGGAACGCAGCACGTCCAGACAAGCATTGGTTATCTTCGCAATGCGTTTCTCACGAATATCCATTGCGTCTTTCCAACCATGATGCTGATTGACTACCTTTGCTGCCATTACAGCACGCTCGCCGATGAACTTCACATCATTGAGATTGCCGTCCATATCAATGCGGTTCACTACCAGATGCAAGTGAGGAATGCCACTCTTGGAATCACGATGAAGGGCGGCAAAATACTGAGAATTGGAAATATTGGTTGGTTTGACCGATGTAGCAGCCTTGCCTTTTCTCTTGCCTATGTGGCTCACCTTGGAGATATGGTCTATCTCATGAATGAACTCATCAAGGCATCTCTGCCAATCTTCTATGTTCCACTTTCGTGCTTCTTCTTCAGACGGGGAAAGCTCAAAACGTATGGATGTAAGTTCAATAGGCTTCTTTGCATACTTCTGCTTAAACATAGACTGATGCAATACCATTTCGTCCCACATGCCCATAGGAGGCAGCCCCTCGCTAAGATGGTTGGTCTTGACGATGTCTGCACGATTGTTCTTTGTTGCGTAATTAGTCATTGCCTGACCATGCTGAATTGCTGCTGCCTTAGCTATCATATCATGTCTATAAATCGGTTTCTGATGTTGCTCCATTCCCTGATGATGTCATTGACACCTTGAAGCCAACGCTCCATGAATTCCGCTCTCTTGAAGAGTTTCTTTCGTTCTGTTTGTGGCAAGGCGTGAAGCGCATTGCGTATGTAAACAAGTTCCGCCCTTGCGCCAGTCAATCCTTTCAAGGCTTCCTGTTGTTCTGTGGTCATGGGCAGTGACGGCTTATGTCCAAGGGCAATGTCATGGAGATAGATACTCTTGCTCCTTCCCGACAATTGGGCATTCTTCAATACAGTGTTGAACTCGTCTTCTGTAAAACGGACATCAATGTGTTTATTCTTGGGAGGTCTCTTCCGTGAGATCTTCTCCGTGTTATTATTTTTATCTTCTTTCATTGTAAATGTATTTTTGAAAGTTGGAACTTTGATATAAAAGGATTGCCAATGTGAGCCAGCGAACATTCAAGGATGCCTGTAGTTAGTGGTGGGCGAAGCGAAACCGTCTGACACTGGTACTTCTTGTTTAGACCTCCCGAAAACCACGGCTAATGGAGGCACGGACTCTGGCGATGGCATATCTGTCAAGATTGATTGCTGATGAAAAGAAAGGGAAAAGGAATTTCATTCCTCATACCATCGAAAGATGGCGATACCTGCCGCAGATGAACGCAGTGCCAAATAAGCGTCTGTCCCAAGTTGTCCCTCAGTTGAAGCCACAAATTCCCTATTATCCTATACCCCATAATTTTCTTTTTTGAAAAGTATATTGGGGACAAAGGGACATGAGGCAAAAGAAAGGAGGTGTCAGAATGGTAGTTCTGACTGCCAATTTTCTTCTTTTCCCTTTTGTTCTTCTTGTTGAGCACTTATTCTCACCCAAGGGTGTTTCGTCCGTCCCGTTTTGTCGCAGTACGATGGGTGCAACCCTTTGACCTTCTCCTGCTCGCTGCGCTCCCAGCCATCCACCAACGACATGAGCCGATTGATGTATTGGGCAGTGTACTTGGCTGGATTTCTGCGTACAAGGTCGTTAGGCAATTCTTCGATAATCTGTCTTGCGCAGACCATATTGAGCAGAAACTCTGGCTTGCTGTCGAGCGTCGTTTCGGCATATGCACCTTTCTGATAGGCTGCACGCATGGGAATGCTCCAAGTGTCGTAAGCCTTAGGAACAAGGCGTTCCAAGTAGAGCCTAATGTCATCAAGGATAGGGTCGTTGAGAATGTTTGAATGACACATTTGCACTTCGTTCGCTTTTGCCTCCAATTCTGGACACAAATAGAGGTTCGTGCCTTTCTTATAATAGGTGTATGCCTCTGCCCATAGTTGATGAACTACAGATTGCAAGTTTGAAAGCCAATCGGAAACATGACCATGGCCTTGTACTGGAACAATCCACCAACGACGATTTCCATTGTCGCCTTGTAGAAAGTTGGTCTCGTTAGTGGTGGCTGCAAATACATTGTGGCGCAGATACTCTACTGGCTTGCGACCATAGGCTGGACGCATACAGTCACTTCTGCGGCTTAGGAAAGCCTTTGCAGCCTCCGCATCGTTGGCTCGTTTCATACCGTTCAGTTCGCTTATCTCGATAATCCAGCCATTCGTGATAGTCTCAACCTTTTCCTTATCGCCACTTGCGAAAGAGAATGAGTCGTTAAACCATCTGTCACCTATGACTTTAAAAAATGTACTCTTGCCAATACCTTGTGGTCCTGGCAAAGTGAGCACATTGTCGAACTTGCAACCTGGCTCGAAAGCTCGGGCAACAGCCGCCACAAACCACAATTTGGTCTGTTCTCTGATGAGTGGTGTGTCTTCCGCACCGAGGTAATCAATGATGGCAGTCTCAATGCGAGGATTTCCGTCCCATTTCTCCTTACAGATGTAGTCTTGCACAGGATTGAAGTTACGCTCGGAAGCCGTGGTCTTCAATATCTCAAACACCTTGTTCTGTGTGAGGCGTAAGTCATAGTTCTGCTCCAGATAGTCTTGAATCTTCCCTACGGATTCTTCATCCACCTTGTTTCCATTGACGTTGCGGAACAATGGAGAAAAGGAGATGTCGTCTTGGCAGAAGGTGTCAAATCGAATCTGACGGAGATTCTCATCATGCGTGAAAATCATCCTAAGATTGCTGATGGTCTTCAAGGTGTTCCCCTTAGCATCAGTGGATAGGTTGTCTTTCCAATCTTCTTCCATACTACTTTCTGATAGACGCAAAGCCACCTGCTTTCTTGGCAAGTTCCAAAGCCAGTTCCACATCAATCACTATCTTGCGAGCAACCTGAGTGATGGCGGGGTCTATGACACCGCTTTTCTTGATACGGTTAGCCGTAGGAATGCTGCAACCGAATATCTTGGCTATTCCAGCAATGCCATACTCATAATGTTTCTCTGGTACCACCTCGGCAGGCACTTTTGCCGTACCTTTCTCTGAATTTTGAAGGAGCAGGACAAATTCTTCTCCCGACATCATGCAGACAGGCTTCTCTAACAATTGTTCTATTGTAACGAGTCTTGTCATATTATTCTTGCTTTGTGGTTTGTCAGTTGTACTTCCTGACATCCCGATTACACATCTGTTGTTGGCTCATGAACCATCTTTGAAATTCCGTGATTGGAAATCCGTGGGCAAAGGTAGTTCGTTTGGTGTAAAGGAACATTACAGGTGTTATTCGCCAAAAACTGAGAGAGTTTTTTATGTATGGTTTCTTAGCAGTCGTTAACGGAAAAGCATGTTTTTATGAAGAAAAAAAGAATGTGTTCAAGGAGGGTAATTACATAAAAACAAAGAAGCCATAAAACCCGAAAATGAAGTCTTATGGCTTATGTAATTTTGTGGAATCGTTGTTTTCCCACGTTGTTTTGATATTCAGAGAAACCTTGTTTACATGCTTTACTTGGAATGATATGATGCCAAGTATATCAAAAAATCAAGGAGTTTTCAAAAGCAATGTGTTTTCCCATTGTTTTCCAAGAAAAAGAAAAAGCAGCTACGATTTTGTCGTAACTGCTTGATTTCTAATGTGGACCAGCCTGGGCTTGAACCAGGGACCTCCAGATTATGAGTCTGTTGCTCTAACCAACTGAGCTACAAGTCCGACTTATGCCCTTATGGGATAAGTTTGCGAGTGCAAAGATACAGTTTTTTAGTGGAAACGCCAAATTTTTAGAATAAAAATATGAGGAAACGTTTATTTTCTGTACTTTTGCAAGTATATTGCCAAGGAATAAACATGATGAAACTGCGAAACAATCAGAAATAAATGTATAAACGGCAATAGAAGAACAAACAACTGCAAGATATTGAGACAACGGCTATATAACATATTGGTTTGGACTTGCGTTATGGTTGTGGCTTTATGTGCCGCAACTCCTGCTTTAGGGGCAAGCCGGCGATACACGCTTCAGACTATGAAGCGTGTGTTTGGTTATGCGGCTTCGGTTGACACTACCGGTATGGGCAAAGGCGGGAGCTATGCTTACGTTAAATACGACATACGAACCAATAAACGCAATGCCATATTGCTTGCTATTCCTACGATGTTTGCTGTGGCTCACGGTGGCGACCGCGAGCATGTAGGCGAGACTTATAGCCGTGTGAACAACGCGCATCCTGACAAATTTGATGCAACCCGATTGCTTGAACGTTCGACTGTGCCACATGAGATGCGCACTATGCCTACGGTACTTAAGTATCTTACGCCCTTTATCTACGACGAGATGTTGATAGACGGTCGTATTGTGTCGCCATTCCATTATCGCAACCGTCGTTTCTATCGTTATCGTATAACGATGTTCTCGCCAGGTGTGGCTCTTGTAAGCTTCAGACCAAGACTTAACAATACAAAGCTTGTGCAAGGTTGGGCACGTGTGGAGACTAAGACAGGACGTGTGATAGAGACGGCTTTTGATGGAGAATATGATATGGTGAGGTTTCATCTTGCAGTTACTATGGGCGATGAGGGCAAGGCATCGTTGTTTCCACGCGACTGTACTCTTAACTCACGTTTCTTATTTATGGGCAATGACATTACTGCCGAATATACAGGTGTGTATGGATTGCCCAAGATAATATCAGACACTATAACAAATAGGCGAGATACGGCACTTATAAACCGTATACGCCCGATACCACTAAATAGCCACGAGCAGTATCTCTTTGATAGGTATTATGCCCGCCGCAACCGTGCTTCTGCCGACACAACATCCCAAAAAGACAGCAAGGGCATACTTGGCAGACGCATGTGGTATGCTTTGGCACGCAATATGGTTCAGCGTACCAACCAGCGCTTTGGCTCAAAAGACCAGGGACACTTCCGTGTTAGTCCGCTGCTTAATCCGCTTTACTTCAGTTATAGTTCGCAGCGTGGACTGACTTATCGTCTTGACATTCGTGGCAATTATTACTTCAGCAACAACCAGATGTTGGAGACTCGCTTTAAGTTGGGTTATGCCTTCAAGCAGAAACAGTTCTACTTCGACTTTCCATTCACCTTCTATATTGACCGCAAGCATGATGCCTATATACGCACAGAATGGGCGAGTGGCAGGCATATAACCAATTCGGAGGTGGTGGATGCGATAAAGAACGAGCGTGGCGACAGTATCGACTGGGACAAGTTGAACCTTAAATACTTTCGCGACCATATGTTCCGTCTGTCAGCACATTATGATCCATCGCCTAAATGGGGCTTGGAGACGGGTTTGCTTGTACACAAGCGCACAGCAATAGACCGTAGTGCGTTTGATGTGGCAGGTCGTCCGGCTGCTTATACATCAGTAGCGCCTATCTTTGAGCTTACTTATCGCCCTATAGGATATAACGGACCAATCTTTACAGCCGATTACGAGCGTAGCATAAAAGGCTTTTGGGGCTCAAACCTTGCATACGAGCGAGTGGAGATAGACGGGCAATACAAGTATAAATTGTCTGCACTTAGCTATTTGCAGATGCGTGCCGGAACGGGTTTCTACACGCATAAGGGCAAGGACAGCTACTTTCTTGACTATAGAAACTTTAGAGAGGAGAACATACCAGGTGGATGGAATGACGACTGGGCTTGCTCCTTTGAGCTTCTGAATAGTGGATGGTACAATGCCTCAGAGTATTATGTGCGAGCCAATGTGGCATACGAATCGCCTTTGCTATTGCTGTCGTGGGTGCCTATAGTTGGACGTCTTGTGGAGAAGGAACGCCTATACGTCAATGCTCTTAGTGTTAGACATCTGCATCCATACGTAGAGTATGGTTACGGATTCTCGTGCCGTGCCTTCTCGTTGGCAGCCTTCTTAGGACAACGCAATTGGCGTGTTGATGGATTTACCGTACGTATAGGTTTTGAGCTATTCCGTCATTGGTAAGGCAAATAATAAGCAAAACATATTGTACATCCAACAATTTGTATTAACTTTACAGCCGTATAAATACAATATGTCACAACAATACTAACATCTAAACCCAAAACTTATGAAAATCAAGCATCTTAAAGTGTCGGCTCTCTTTATGACAGCAGCCTTGTTGACATCGTCTTGTGTCGGCTCTTTCTCTTTGTTCAACCGCGTGGCAAAGTGGAACATGCGCGCAACCAACTGTAAATTCCTCAACGAAATCATCTTCTTGCTTATATCTCCAGCATATGCAGTGTGTACAGTTGTCGATGCTCTTGTACTCAATACCATCGAATTCTGGACAGGCAATAACCCATTGGCGCAGAAGGTAGGCACAACACAAGACATTATGGGTCAGGACGGACGCTATTATGCCGTTACTACATTGAAGGACGGATATGAGATAAAGAATCCTGAGGGTGAGATAATACGCTTTGTATACGACAAGAAGAACAATTCGTGGTCGCAGATTCAGGATGGCAAGAAGACTGAGGTTTTCCGTTTTAATGACGATGGAACCATCCAGGCTCATCTAAACGATGGCAGCACTATACGTGTTACACCAGACGCAGCTGGCTTGTTTGAGACTCGTATGGCTGTAAGCGGAGCTTGCTTCTATGCTACACGCTAATAAACAAACGTTTATACAACATAAGGCACAAAAATAAGGGGGTACGGTCTAAAAACCGTACCCCCTTATTTTTTAATCCTTACATGGATGAACAATATAGCTTTGTTCTACCAACTCCATTGCACGCTAAGCTTCCAGTTGCGTCCCGGCATAGGGTAGCGTTTTACCACTTCGTGTCTTGAATTGGTGATGTTGTTGCATTCGATAGTAGTCTGTAGCGACTGATGGCCTATACTGAACCTTTTGTTCAGCTTAAGGTCAACGGTTTGCCATGCACCGAGCATATCCTCTTTATTATTAGAGATAAGCGCAAAACGGTTGCCGGTGTACAGCCACGACGTACAGAGCGAGTAGCCATCGTAGCCAAGGTCAACTATCAAGGATGCTGAATGTAGGGGCGAGTAGGGTATAGTGTTCTTATATTCTGGGTCCAAGGGCGACGAATAGTCGCGATCTTGCTGACAAGTGTAGTTGGCATTGGCTGATAGAGCGAATTTGCCCCACGTGCGGTCGTAGCCAGCTGTAGTGCTTAGGCCAATAGACTTAACCAATCCGAAGTTGACCATCGACCATCTAAACTGGCATTTCATAGGTATAGCCACAATCTTGTCTTCTATCCTATTGTAGTAGAGGTCGAGAGCCAGATGCAGATGCCGATCTTTATAGTCGGCTCCCAAGTCCCATTGGGATGTATACTCGGGTTTAAGTTGCGTGTTGCCTACAAGCGTATAATACAGGTCGTTGATTGTAGGAGCACGGAATATGCGCTTATGAAAGGCACGTACCGTCCACGGTCCGCCATGCCATGAAGCAAGATACATAGGTGTAAGTTGGCTTAAAGGTGCGGCAGCCGAGCGCGTATGATCGGCTATATGGGTGTATAGAAGGGCTACATTGGCCTCGAATCCACGATACGAGGCAATGGCAGACAGCAGGGATTTGGAGTCAATACGATAGACATAAGCAAACTTGTAGACATCGGCCCTTAGGTCGGTCCAGCGCAGGTCGGTGCTTGCCGTTAATGACAGATAGCGTGTATTCCATGCTCCGGCTACCGATCCGTATATATCTTGCTGTGCATAGTGATTGTTGCAGTACATTGTCGAGGCATTGGTCTGTGGGTCTTGTAGGTAGTGCAGATAGTCGTAAGCATACTTAAGGTTGGCCTTAAGACCAAAGTGTTGCCATGAGTGCTTATACGACGATTGTACAAAGAAGTTCTGGTCCCATTGACGGTCGGTAGAATCCCATTGGTCGGACAGTCTTCGGATAACGGGTCCTGGCAGTCCGCGCTCCGAGTTGTAATAGTAGATGTGTGTAGACAAACCTTTATAGAATGCGGCAGCCTCAATACGGTAGAATGTAATATCAGAGTTGTGTCGGGTGCCGGTAGTATCCTCTTGTTCTGAATGGAATCTGAAACTGTAGTTGCCTTTGGTATGTTGGTATTCGGCGTCAATAAAGAGCAGATTCTTCAAGGCAAAGTATCCCTTTAGTTTGTTGAGGCCGAAGGAACCATTGCCGTATTCAAGCATGTACGTTGTCTCTGTAGGGCGTTTAGTCTGCATGTACACGGTGGCAGCCGAGGCATACTCGGAAGCCGACTGTAAGCGTTCGTTGCGGTTGGCATTGTATAGAGACACCGACTCCATATTAGACAGCGAGTAGCGTCCTAAGTCAATCTGCCCGTTTTGTGCATTGTTTATGCGTATACCGTCAAGATACACGCCCACGTGTTGTGAGCCTAATGAGCGCACATTAATAGTCTTGAGTCCGCCAAGTCCGCCATAGTCCTTAATCTGTACGCCAGAGAAATACTTAAGAGCATCGGCTACGGAAGTGGTGGATAGGTTTTGCAACATCGATCCTTTAAGTGTCTGGGATGGTGTGAGATAATGAGGGCGCACGCCTACTACGGCTACATTCTGAAGAGTATGGATGGAGTCGAGACGCTGTGCAAATGTGGAGTAGGGGAGCAACATTGCTATGGCGAGGGCTGTAAATGGGCGTAGAATGTTCATATCGTGTATGGGGTGTCAGTATAATGTTTGTTTAATATATAAACGTGTAATTAACGCTAATATTATAGCATGTATTATTGCGGTGTTTCTATTGTATTTGTATGCCGTAGATAATATATGCGTTGGCTCTTTGCTTGCTATCAAATGAACTTTTGCTTGCTATCAAATGAACTTTTGCTTGCTATCAAATGTATTTTTGCCTGTATTTACAGGCTAAAAACAAAGCGGCTATGCGCTCACGCGTACAGCCGCTTAATAGAATCTAACCTATTATATTTGGATTGGATGATAATATACGTATATTATTCTACCACAACCTTCTTAACCGAACCATCCGAGAACTTGACGATGTTCAAGCCCTTTTGCGGCTGGTTGATGCGACGTCCGTCTACGGTGTAGCGAGCTACCTCGTGGAGGTTTGTAGCTGCAGCGGTAGAGCTGATGGCTGTGGCATCGCTTACATTGATATTGACGTCGGCAGTAGTGGTGATGCCGTTAGAGCAGAAGGCGATGGTAGCCGTTGTAGAGCCAGCCTTTAAGCCCTTGACAACAAGTTTGCCGTTCTTTACAGTAGCGGTAGCTATCTCAGCATCGGCAATGCTCTTCACAGTCTTTACAATTGCAGCCTGGAAGTTGTCGGCATCGGTGCAAATGGTAGATAGGTCTACTTCTGCTTCCTTGCCCTGCAGAACAGTAATGTCATCCATTTTGCTTGCTACAGGGTCCTCGGTGTCGGGGAATACAAACACTTCTGGGAACCAGTAGTTCGACTTCATAGTATACTCGGCAAGCTGATTGCCGTCAGCGTCGTACTTGCGCACAACGTTGTCGTTGAATGTCCAACCGTTTACGAGATTGGTGTATATGCAGTCGGTTTTAGGATCTACGCGCAAGGCACTGGTTGCATAGAACGCTCTACCGTCGGTAATTTCGATAACGAGTGATGCAATATTGGTGTCGATGTCGTACTTGTATGCCTGCTTTGTGTCATATCCCTTAGAGCTGGTCCAGTAGAGCACGTTGTTCTGCAAGCTTGCGCACAATCCGTCGGGATTCCATGCGTTGTTGCCATTGGCAGCCGATGTAGACGGTGTGCCTATGCCATTGGCAAGCTCGATGTTTACAAGCTCTTGCTTATCGGTATCGATACGTGCTATGCCGTCGCCCTTGCTAACCCACAGCGATCCGTCCTTTGCCATGACGATAGAGCCGCAACCTGCAGCAGGTATGGTCTTAACGATGGTGTTGTCGGTACAGTTTATAATGTGTATGTTCTTATTGCATTCTACGGCATACACATAATCGTTGAGGCGAACCATATTGCCACACTGACCGTTGTTATAGTCGAGTGTAAGGACGGTGCCCGTAATCTCCATATTGTCGAGGTCGAAGACGTATATGCCGTTGCTTGTGCTTACGTAAGCCTTATGCTCGTCGACACCGCAGAAGGAGCGGCCGTCGCCTCCATTCGAGCCAATATTCTCTATCTGCTTCAGTATGCGCATAGAGTTGGCATCGCATATTGTGATGCGTCCTCCGCTTACCTCTGCTCCAGCGTCTTTAGGCTGCTTTGCCATAATGTAGTAGCGGTTGCCCCAAGGTGTGCAGTAGCAGCCAGTGGCACCTATCTCCTTAGCCACGTAATAGCTCCATGAGCCATCGTAGGCAAGGTGGTTTACGCTTGCGTTCTCGTGGTTGAAGCTACCTTCGTTAAGCACAAATACACCCTGGGTATAGTCTACGGTTGTAGGCAGATAGCTAAGGTTGCCGTCGTAAACGTTGGTGCCGTCTTCTGGATTGAAATAGCCAAATACGTATGCATCCACACATCCGTCTTTTAGGGTACGGCCCGTAGCTCCCACCATAGACATCTGCAGGGCATCTGTTGCATTGTCTGCCACGTAGTAGTTCCAGAAACCAGTGCTCATGTATCCGTTGTTCCAAGCATCGCTCTCGGTCCACTTGGTGCTTGCCGATGTGTCAAACTCGGTATAAGGCAGATTGAACACACCGTTGCGTGGATAAATCTCGTCCTTCATAGTGGTAAGCGTAACATAGCGGTCGCCGTCTACATCGTAGCCAATACCGCCTATAACAATGCCCCAATCACCGTTTGATGCCATCATATATAGGGCAGGGTCGGCCTTTACAACAGCACGTATAAGGTCCTCGCCAGTCTTAGTCTCGGTAGAATTCCAGCGATAACCCCATACAAGAGTCTTGCCTTCGTTCTGTCCGTCAGCCCATTTTATTGCAAGCGCAGCTTGGCAGTCGCCCTGTCCGGTCCAACGTTCAATTTTAGAGAAATCGATGTTGGTAGACGTAGTAGCTTCGGCAGCCTTCTTGATGTTGGCAGCAAGAGCAGTTGATACTTTACGGGGTGCACCCTGCACCCTAATTGTCGTTGTCTGTGCGAGTGCTGATGCACTCACGAGCAGAGTGAACGCTAAAGAAGTAAAGTTCTTATTCATATATATAAAAAATGTAATGATATCAGCCATACGCGCCCAATCCACGAGGCGCACATCGATGACGTTCTTTCAGCAAGCATCCCCATGTAGGATGTTTTCGGCAGGTCTTCTGACTCGCCGCCCAGACGCAAACGCCTTCCCAGCTTAGGGCTGTTAATAATGCTTGGCTTAACAACCTTGGGCAAGTGGCTATATTGTTTGCGCCCGATATAAGGGCGGCTTACAGCTGCGGGACAGTTGGAGACTTCCACTCCATTCCCTTTTAATCGCCTCTCGCACATAATGATACGTGAAGGCGAACCGTTGCGGTTGCAAAGGTAACTAATTTATTTGAAACTAAAGAGTTGATAATTGAAATTTATGCTTACCTTTGTGCACAGCAAGCTATAACTTGGATATGTGGCATAAAGGCCATAATATTCGTATTTTTTTATCAGAAAAAATTGTGTATGAAAATCTACTTTAATCATAAGGAAGAAATTTGGAACTCGTGGTCGCATGGTGCCGGTATAATTCTTGGCCTTGTTGTAGGTACCGCTTTCCTTGTTTGGTGTGGCTGGGCTCGCAATGGTTGGGCAACGGCAGGTATCATATTATATCTCTTCGGTATGCTGTCGAGCTACATAGCATCCACCGTATATCATGCTTTATCGGCATGGTCGCCTTGGAAGGAGAGATTGCGCAAGTGGGACCATGCTGCTATATATTGGCACATAGCCGGATCGTATTCGCCCATAACGCTTGTTGCCTTGCGTGAATATGGCTATTGGGGATGGGCGCTCTTTATCTTTATATGGCTTGCGGCGATAGCTGGAACCGTAAAGAGTTTCATGGGACTTAAGGAGCATAGTTATGTAGAGACGGTGTGCTATGTAGTTATGGGCTTAAGTGTGCTTGTGGCTTTCGGTCCGCTGCTTCATAGTGTGGGTCCGTCTGCCGTAATATGGATAATTGCCGAGGGTGTGTGCTATATCACCGGTGCCTTGTTTTACTGTCTACGCAAGCGTCGCTTCATGCATACAGTTTTCCATTTCTTCGTACTCGCCGGTTCGGTATGCCATATCGTAGCCGTGTGGGATATACTGATGAAATGGTTGTAGAGGGAAAGTAGCGGAGGTCTCCGGCCTCCGCAGCAAGTAGACTAGCACAAAATATGGGTAATTGTAGTGTTAGTATTATTGGTTGCTGCGGAGGCCGGAGACCTCCGCTACTAGTGTGCCTCAAGCCAATTATTTCCCCATCCAGAGTCAGCTACAAGCGGCACTTGCAATGGGTAGGCATTCTGCATTTCCTCAAGCACAATCTTTTCAACTTGCTCTTTCTCTTCAGGTAGAACAGAGAAGTTGAGTTCGTCGTGCACCTGCAGAATCATCTTCGACTTGATGCCCTCGCGACGGAAACGCTCGTATATTCTAATCATAGCAATCTTGATGATATCGGCTGCAGAGCCTTGTATAGGAGCGTTTATGGCATTGCGCTCGGCAAAGTTGCGCACGGTAGCATTGTGCGAAGTAATGTCGGGCAGATAGCGTCGACGATGGAAGAAGGTTTCGGCATAGCCGTGTTCACGTGCCAGCTGCTTGGCCTTCTCCATATAGTCGTGCACTTGCGGGAATGTCTCGAAATAGCCATCGATGAGCTGTTTAGCCTCGTCGCGGCTTATCTCCAAACGTTCGGCAAGACCAAAGACAGTAATGCCGTAGATTATACCGAAATTGGCACGCTTGGCCTTGGTGCGTTGGTCGCGTGTCACCTCATTTATATCTTCTTTGTATATGCGTGCAGCAGTTGCTGCATGTATGTCATAACCCTCGCGGAAGGCTTCAATCATGTTCTTGTCGCCAGAAAGATGGGCCATAACGCGAAGCTCAATCTGCGAGTAGTCGGCAGAGAAGAAGAGGCATCCAGGCTCGGGAATGAAGCACTTGCGTATTTCTTTACCGTCCTCACCGCGAACAGGGATGTTTTGTAGGTTAGGGTCGGAAGAGGAGAGGCGTCCTGTGGCTGTAACCGCTTGATTGAAAGAGGTGTGTATATGTCCGGTATGCGGATTGATAAGCTTGGGTAGGGCATCTACGTAGGTGCCGAGGAGTTTCTTAAGACCGCGGTGTTCGAGGATATGGTCTACGATAGGAGCCTTAGAGCGAAGCTGTTGGAGAACCTCCTCGGAAGTGACGTACTGGCCAGTCTTTGTCTTTTTGGGTTTGTCGACAATCTTCATTTCACCGAAGAGCACCTCGCCAACTTGTTTGGGCGACGCTATATTGAATTGGTGTCCGGCAAGTTCGTAGATGTTCTTCTCAATCTGCGTCATTCTATCTGTAAACACCTTGGATGTCTCGGCGAGAGCATTCGTGTCGAGCAGCACTCCGTTCATCTCCATCTCGGCAAGCACGGGAACAAGCGGCATTTCGATATTGTAGAACAAATCCTCGACATCGGCTTCCTTGAGTCGTGGTTTCAGTACATTATACAGACGCAGCGTGATATCGGCATCCTCGGCTGCATAATCGCAGATGTCGGCAGGGGAGATGTCGCGCATGTTCTTTTGCGATTTTCCCTTGGGTCCGATGAGTTCGTCGATGTGTATGGTCTGATAGTTGAGCAATGTCTCTGCAAGTATGTCCATGTTGTGTTTCTGCTCAGGTTGCAGTACATAGTGGGCAAGCATGGTGTCGAACATAGGAGCGGCGAGTCGCACACCGTAGTTCATCAGCACCTCCATGTCGTACTTGATGTTCTGTCCTATTTTTAGGATTTTGGAGCTCTCGTATAGAGGTTTAAATATATTAACAATTCTTTCCGCTTTTTTACGTTCTGCTGGAATAGCTACATAAAATGCCTTGCCTTCTTCAACAGAGAAGCTTAAACCTACCAATTCAGCATCAATTGGATTGATAGAAGTAGTCTCTGTATCTAAACAAAGAATTTGTTTTGTAATAAAAAAGTCAAATAATTTACGCGCATCTTCCTCTGTTTCAATGAGTTTATATTCGTAAGGAGTGGTTTTTAAGCTCTCAAAACTCGAAAATTCTGCATTAACAGCATCATTGGTCGGATTTTCGGCAAAGAGATCGAGTTGCATATTGGCCACTTTGGGTTGTTGTTGAGGCTTTTTGATAAACTTGTCTAAAAGTGACTTGAATTCTAACTCTGTGAATATTTCGGCGAGTTGGGTGAAGTCGGGTTCCTCTACTTTAAGCTCATCAAGATTAAGGTCGATAGGTACATCTGTACGAATAGTAGCGAGGAATTTAGACATACGTATGTCGTCTACAGCACTCTCTACTTTCTCCCGCAATTTGCCCTTGATCTTAGACGAATTGGCAAGCATGTTGTCAATGCTTCCAAATTCGGCTATAAGTTTAGCGGCAGTCTTTGGACCAACACCAGGACAACCAGGGAAGTTGTCGGCAGAGTCACCCATAAGTGCAAGAAGGTCGATAACCTGAGAAGTAGAGGAGAGATCGTATTTCTCGCATACTTCAGATGGTCCCATGGTTTCGTATCCGCCACCATGTCGGGGGCGGAACATAAAGACATTGTCGGATACTAATTGACCGTAGTCCTTGTCAGGTGTAAGCATATAAGTTGTTATGCCAGCTTTGCCAGCTTTGGTTGCAAGTGTACCAATAACATCGTCGGCCTCGAATCCATCAACCTGAAGCACGGGTATGTGCATGGCCTTTATTATCTGCTTGATGATAGGCACCGAGGCGCGTATATCCTCTGGTGTCTCCTCACGTTGTGCTTTATATGAAGGGAAAGCTTCGTCGCGGAATGTCTTTCCATGATCGAAAGCAACACCTATGTGAGTAGGTTGCTCTTTGGTAAGAATCTCGTTAAGGGTATTAACAAAGCCCATAATGGCAGATGTGTTCATACCCTTTGAGTTTATACGTGGGTTCTTTATGAACGCATAGTATGCGCGGTAGATAAGCGCATAGGCGTCGAGAAGAAATAGCTTGTTCATTGTATTTAATATTGTTTTGGTGTAAAATTACAAAAAAAATGTCACTAATACCGGCAAAATAAGTAACTTTGTACGAAATATTATAATACAATGGATTATCTGTCAATCATAAAGCAACCCATAGAGGCGGAGCTCGCCGATTTTATCAGTCTTTTTAATAAGTCGCTATCGCATGAGGACGGCTTGCTAGGTTCAGCGCTTGAGCATATATGCAAGCGTGCTGGTAAGCGTATGCGTCCTATGCTGATACTACTAATGGCTAAGAACTTTGGGCAGATAAATTATGCCACGCAGAACGCAGCTGTGGGTTTGGAATTGTTGCATACAGCCTCGCTTGTGCATGACGATGTAGTAGATGAGAGTGGTGAACGACGTGGTCAAGCTTCGGTTAATGCTACGTACGATAATAAGGTGGCTGTGTTGGTGGGCGATTATATACTATCAACAGCTCTGTTGTGTGTGGCTCGCACCCATTCGGAAGAGATTGTGACTTATTTGGCTGAGCTAGGACGCACGTTGTCGGACGGCGAGATTCTGCAGCTGTCTAACATCGGACGCAAGGACATATCTGAAGATGTGTATTATAACGTTATTAAGCAGAAGACTGCTGCGCTGTTTGAAGCTTGTTCGGGTATTGGTGCATTGTCATCAGGAGCCTCGGAGGAGGATGTCAAGGCAGCAAAGTTGTTCGGTCAGAACCTTGGTATAATCTTCCAAATACGCGACGATATATTCGATTATTACGACTCTACAGAGATAGGCAAACCTACCGGTAACGATATGGCTGAGGGAAAGCTTACTTTACCCGTGATATATGCTGTGAATAATGGTGGCAATGAATCGATGAGAGAGCTCGCGCTTAAGGTAAAGGAGCATGCGGTGTCGGCTGAGGAGATAGCCAAGCTTGTTGAATATACCAAGGAGAAGGGTGGTATTGAATATGCTGAGAGCCGTATGTGGGAGTTTCATGCGGAGGCGCAGCGTTTCTTGGATGATAAGGTGCAGCAGCCGGATGTTAAGGCGGCATTGCAGGCTTATCTGGACTATGTGATTAAGAGAACGAAGTAAGAAGGAGAGGGAGCCTCTCTCTATATAAGAGCTAAGCCTCTTTAAGCCTTTCTGAGCCATAGGGCGTAGGAAGGCTTAAAGAGGCTTAGCTCTTTTTTTTATATTGTCTATAGTGTTTCTAGTATATATAGTGTTTATAGTATATCTTTTACCTCTTAGAAGAACTTTATCTGCTCGCCCTTAAGCTCGCTAAGCAGCATATTGGCAAGACGTGATGTTCCGAGGCGAAGCCACTTGTTGGTGAGCCATTTCTCGCCGAGAACCTCCTTAACGATGGTGTAGTAGATAAGTGCATCCATAACACTATTGATGCCGCCAGCGGGCTTGAAACCTATCTGTATGCCAGTCTTGTCGTAGTACTCCTTAATGGCTTGGCACATAACGTAGGCAGCCTCTGGGGTGGCTGCGGGTTCAAGCTTGCCAGTAGAGGTCTTGATGTAATCAGCCCCAGCATACATAGATAGGATGGATGCTTTCTTGATGTTAGATGCTGTCTTGAGGGCACCAGTTTCAAGTATAACCTTCATGGCAACATCCTCGCCACAGGCAGCCTTAAGCTCTGCAATATCGTCGCATACACCTTCGTAGTCGCCAGAGAGGAACTTGCCTACTGGCATAACGATATCAATCTCTGTAGCACCGTCGGCAACAGCAAGCGATGTCTCAGCTACCTTTACCTCGATACGAGCCTGAGAAGAAGGGAATGAGCCTGATACGCAAGCAATTTCTACACCGTCTACCTCAAGCGACTCTGCTACAGTCTTGGCAAAGCAAGGATATACGCATATTGTAGCTACATGGGGTAGATCGGGATATTCGTTGTCGAAGTCGTTTACACGTTCGGTGAATGCCAATACGCTTGTGTCGCTATCGGTAGTCTTGAGGGTTGTAAGCTCAATGCTGCCGAAAAGAAAACGCTTAACGTCCATGTTATCATTCTCGGGTACTTTCTCGGCGATAATCTTGCGTACGGCATCGCGTACTTCTTGGTCGTCGATATTAGTGTTGTACTTGGCAAGCGCCTCTTCATACTTGCTCGGGGTTTGCTGAGCATTCTGGTTCTCCAGATCGTTCAGGATAATGTCTTTAATAATTCCCATTTCTGTTGTTATTTGGTTTGTTGTTTACTTCGCTTTCTATATATTATAGATTCTATTCTTTATATAGTTTGGGGTTGTTTTTATGGCGTTCTTTGTCGCGTTTTGTTTTCTTGTCGAAGCTCTTTTGCAGGGCTTCGGTAAGGTCGACACCGGTTTGGTTGGCAAGGCAGATAAGCACCCAAAGGATGTCTGCCATCTCCTCAGACGGGTCGTGCGATTCGCCCTCCTTGAAACTCTGGTCGCCATAGCGGCGAGCCATGATGCGGGCAAGTTCGCCCACTTCCTCTGTAAGGCAAGCCATATTGGTAAGCTCGGAGAAATAGCGCACGCCATACTCCTTTATCCAACGGTCTACCGCCTTTTGCGCTTCCTTTATTGTCATATCTTTATTGTGCTATTTATATCTCCAACGACTGTCCCATAAGCTTCATGTATAGAAGGTATACAAGCCAAATGGCGAATGTCGCAATGAAACAAATACGGAATATAGTCCCTATCTTTTTATACCTCTTGGCTGCACGGAAAGGGTGGGGAAATTCAATGTAGGTATTAATACTGAAACCTATCATTATCAACATACATCCCGTAAATTTATACCATGAAATCTCTGCTCCCCACGACTTAGAAGTGCTTAACATTACTAAGCCTATAAAGTTCAGGATGAATGCGATTACAGATATATAATCCTTTGTACTATCCTTCATTGCTTACTCCTTGTTTTTGGTGTCCATGCAGATTGTTACCGGACCATCGTTGAGTAGCTCTACCTTCATGTCGGCTCCGAATTCTCCAGTGCCCACTTCTTTGCCAAGGGCAGCTGAAAGTTTGTTACAAAACTCCTCGTATAGCGGAACAGAAATATTGTGGCTTGCAGCACGGAACCATGATGGGCGGTTGCCCTTTTTATATGATGCGTATAGCGTAAACTGGCTAACCACTAATGCCTCGCCCTGAACGTCGATGATAGAGCGGTTCATAACGCCGTTCTCGTCGTCGAATACGCGTAGGGCAGACACTTTCTTCACAAGCCAGTCAACGTCCTCGGATGTGTCGGTAGCCTCGATGCCGAGGAGCAGAAGGAAGCCATTGCCAATGCTCGACTTAATAGAACCGTTTATGGTGACAGATGCGTGCTGCACACGCTGTATAACTGTTCTCATATATCAGTTTTGGTTTTTTATATTTTGGTTGTTTTATATGTGTTTTGGGGGCTTAGCGCCTTTTATCACTTTACTATACAAAGATATTATAAAATTCCGATACGGGCAAGTAATAATTAAAAATCATATAAAATACTATCCATTTGTTATCGATTTTATTAGTTTTCCTTTGAAATCTCATAGGAATTTGATAAATTTGCAAAGTGAAACAGAATAGTAATTTTACGTATAATATAAAGTATGAACTACAGATTAGGTAAAGACTTTTAGTTTTTAGTATAATTTGATATAAGGATTGGCTTGTTTGTGGCTCGTGAGAGTCGTAGCAGGCAAGGAAGATTTACATAATCTTCTCTGTGTGTGCGCTACGGTCGTGAGATCTTGGCGCATTTTTGTATCTTTCTGTTTGGGCTCTTTTGTCTGTTTTATGGTCTGTTTCAACCTTTATTCTGTCTTTTTTAATGCTTCTTTTATCTTTGTGGCTTTTGCTGCTCCCACAACTTTTTCTATATCTTCTATAGATGCCTCTTGTATGCGTTTGACGCTTTTGAAGGCTTTGATTAGACGGTCGCGTGTGACGGGTCCAATTCCTGCTATATCATCGAGTGCACTGTGTAAGGCATGCTTCGATCGCTTGTCACGGTGGAAGGTTATGGCATAGCGGTGCACCTCATCTTGAATCTGCGTCAATACATGGAACAGTTCTGAGTCGGTTTTAATAGCTATGGTCATAGGAGGATTGCCAAAGAGCAGCTCGTTGGTGCGGTGATGGTCGTTTTTGGCGAGTCCAGCGATAGGAATGTTAAGGCGTAGCTCGCCTTCGACAACCTGTTTCACTACGTTCATTTGTCCTTGTCCACCGTCGGTAATGATGAGGTCGGGCAGGGTAGTGCCTTCTTCTATCATTCGTGAATAGCGTCGGCGTACAACCTCCTGCATTGAGGCGTAGTCGTCTGGGCCAGCAACTGTTTTGATATTGTACTTGCGATAGTCTTTCTTCGATGGTTTCATGCTCTTGAATACGACGCATCCTGCCACGGCATCGGTACCAGATATATTGGAGTTGTCGAAACATTCTATATGATACGGCAGCTTTTGAAGTTGCAGTTTTTGTTGTAGCTCCTTCATCAGACGGGTTTGTTTCTGCTCGGGGTTAAGCTTTTCAGTCTGCTTTAATCGGTCGAACTTGTATTGCTTGCAGTTCATCTCGCCAAGTTCTAGAAGGTGCTTTTTGTCGCCACGCTGCGGAACTATGAATGAAACCTTGGAAAGTTGCCAGTCCATTTCAAACGGAACAATTATTTCCTTAGCTTTACTTTGGAATCTATCGCGTATTTCGGGTATTGCGGTAAGCAATAATTCGCGGTCGGTTTCATATAGTTTACGTTTGTACTCGAATGTGAAGCTTTGGTTTACAGAGCCATTCTTGACGTGTATGTAGTTGATGAAAGCTGTGTTACTAATGGTGTCGTCGACAATAGTGAAAACGTCGACGTCGGTTATTGTGTGACTAACAACCTCGCTCTTGGCACAGAATCTTTCGATGAGAAGGTACTTTTGTTTCAACTCTTCGGCTTCTTCAAACTTCAAGTCTTCGGCTTTTTGTAGCATTTCCTCGTATACGTGTTGCGATAGTTGGCGCGTGTTGCCTTTCAATATTTCACGAGCCTGTGCGATGGAAGCTTGATAATCTTCCAACGATTGTTTGCCACAACATGGGGCTTTGCAGTTGTGTATGTGGTATTCGAGACACGGTTTATACTTGCCCTTTTCGATGCCTTCCTTGGTTATAGGAATACGGCAAGTGCGAGGCTTATAAAGTTTGTGTATAAGTTCGAGCACGGCAAACATACTGCCTGTGTTGGAGTATGGTCCGAAGAAGGTTCCATATTTCTTATTAATATGTCGTGTTTTGAAGACTCGAGGTAGATATTCGTTAGTAACACAGATGCTTGGGTAGGTCTTGCCGTCTTTAAGAAGAACGTTGTAGCGTGGGCTGTACTTCTTTATAAGACAGTTTTCCAGTAGCAGGGCATCCTCCTCTGTATTGACGACGGTGTAGCTGATGTCCTCAATCTTTGATACCAGCACCTTTGTTTTAAACCTGTCTACCTCTTTGTGGAAGTAGCTTGAGACGCGCTGTTTAAGACGTTTAGCCTTGCCTACATATATTATAGTGTGGCTTGCATCGTAGAATTGGTAACTGCCCGGTTTTTCGGGCATGTTGAGTACGATGTTCTTAAGACGTTCTATGCGCTTTGCGTTTTCTTCCTTTGTCATGGTTGCCTGTTGTTTATATGATGAGCTACCTACTGTTGTGGTGTTCGACTGCCTGTTGTTGGTACAGCGTTGTCTGTTATTTGTTTTGCCTGTTCTATCTGTAAGTGCTTTGTAACTAAGAGGTTTGAGATTTGTTGTTTCACGTGGAACTGTAAGGTATGTAACGGTAGAGTATTTCTCTTCTGTTATCTTGCTCTTATACAAAGGCGCGGCAGGCCTGTAGCCTGTCGCGCCTGTTTTTGTCTCAAAGCATGTACAGCTCTTTCCTGTTGATTGTCAGTGTTGATGCTAGTCGTTAGCCAGCAAGACTCCTGTTCCTGTTAAATTTGTATCAGCGATGAAATTTCGATATCCTCGTCAAAACCTTCGCGTCCGTTAAGACCTTCGTTTACAAGCTCGATGATGAAGTTGGCGTATACCTTCTTAGGGTGAAACTTCTTAACGAGGTTGCATGCAGCCTTCATTGTGCCGCCTGTTGCAAGAAGGTCGTCGTGCAGAAGGATAACGTCGTTTTCATCGATGGCATCCTTATGAATCTCTATAGTATCCTTGCCATACTCCTTGGCATAGCTTTCCTGTACTGTATCGCAAGGTAGCTTGCCAGGCTTGCGGCAAAGAACAACACCTGCACCCAGACGAAGTGCGAGGGCAGACGACATAACGAAGCCGCGCGACTCGATGCCGACAATCTTGGTTATGCCTTTGTTCTTGTAGAGATCGTACATTTCATCGCAAATCTCTTGCAGACATTTGTTGTTTTTGAAGAGTGTAGTTACGTCACGGAAGTTGACTCCCTTCTTTGGCCAATCTGGTATGCAACGCAGATTGTCAAGCAATAGTTTGTTGTTCATTTTCAGCTGTTTATTATATGTTTGTTATTCTTTTTGTTTCACGTGAAACTTTACCTGTGCATCAGTACAAGCAGTACGTTGATGTCGCTTGGCGATACCCCAGGAATGCGCGATGCCTGTCCGAGAGTTTCAGGGTTTATACGTATAAGCTTCTGTCTGCCTTCTGTTGATATCTCGTGAAGTTGCTCGTAGTTGAAATGTCCCTTTATGCGGATGTCTTCCAACCGGTGCATCTTGTCGGCAATCTGTCGTTCGCGCTTTATGTAACCGTCGTACTTTATCAATACTTCGGCTGCTTCCACAATCTCCTCCTGTCTTGCGTCGTCTGTATCGAGCGCCGCCTTGAGGGAAGGAAGGGCAGAGGCGAGCTGCTTGATGCTTAGTTGTGGACGAGCCACAAGGCTTGCTATTGTTGCGCCAAACTGCATTGGTGTGGTGCCGAACGATTCGAGAGCCGCGTTTATGTCGCGAGGCTTAACGTTGGTAGAGTTGCAGAAGTTGATGATACGTTCGGTTTCTGCCTTCTTCTTAAGCCATAGGTCGTAGCGTTCGCGAGAAGCAAGACCTAAGTTATAAGCCCGTTCTGTGAGTCGTGCGTCGGCATTGTCTTGTCGTAGAAGTATGCGATACTCGGCTCTGGAGGTGAACATGCGGTAAGGCTCGTCAACACCCTTCGTCGTAAGGTCATCTATCAAGACTCCTATGTAACCCTCGTCGCGTTTCATGATGAACGGTTCAGAGCCACCGCAGAGTAGGGCGGCATTAATACCTGCCATAGTACCTTGCCCGCCAGCTTCCTCATATCCTGTGGTTCCGTTTACCTGTCCTGCAAAGAAGAGGCCCTTTATTTTCTTCGACTCCAATGAAGGCTTAAGTTGTGTAGGGTCGAAGTAATCGTATTCTATAGCATAGCCCGGTCGGTAAACCTTGATATCTCTGAAAGCTTTAATCTTCTTTAAAGCGGCAAGCTGTACGTCCATAGGCATAGACGAGGAGAATCCGTTAAGGTACATTTCGTTGGTATTCTCGCCTTCAGGTTCTAGAAACAGCGGGTGCTGGTCCTTGTCGGGGAACGTTACGAGTTTTGTCTCAATAGACGGACAATAGCGAGGTCCGGTAGACTTTATCTGTCCGTTGTAGAGTGGGGATTCGGCAATGGCGTCGCGCAGTGTGTCGTGCACCTCTTTGTTGGTGTATGTTGTCCAGCACGGAAGCTGTTTCAAGTGTTTCGGAGCCGTCATGTACGAAAATCCGTGGTAGTCGGTCTCGCCTGGCTGACACTCCATATCCTCGAAGTGAACCGATCGACGATCTATACGCACGGGAGTTCCCGTCTTCATTCTTGCCGATGTTATGCCGTGACGTGTAATGCTCTCAGTGAATTGTAGTACGGCTGGTTCGGCACATCGTCCTCCTGGCACCTTACGTCTGCCAACGTGCATCAGTCCGTTGAGAAAGGTGCCGGCTGTTATGACTACAGCCTTGGCGTGGAACGTTACCCCCCAGACCGTCTCGACACCCACAGCCTCGCAATTCTTCACGAGCAACTCGCAGGCTTCGTCTTGCCAAATATCTAGCCCGTCTATACGGTCGAGACGTGAGCGCCATTCCCAAATAAACTTGCCGCGGTCGCATTGTGCTCTCGGGCTCCATACTGCAGGACCCTTGCCTCGGTTGAGCATGCGAAACTGTATGGATGTGGCATCGGTCACAAGACCCATTTCGCCGCCTAAGGCATCAATCTCGCGCACTATCTGTCCCTTGGCAATACCGCCAACGGCTGGGTTGCAACTCATCTGTCCTATTTTGTTCATGTCCATCGTTATTAGGCACGTCTTGGCACCCATTCGGGCTGCCGCTGCTGCAGCCTCACAACCGGCGTGTCCGCCGCCTATAACGATAACGTCGTAATTAAAATTCATATATTGATTGTCAATAATATTTTGTATGGTACGGCTCAATTTAGTATCTACTAAGTTTCCCTTCGCAAAATTAAGAATAAAAAATGATTTTTGAAGAGAAATAGTTTGATTTATCATCAAATTTCAGTATTTTTGCAGTCTGTAAGGACACGGCATATACCTATTATATAGTATAGCACAAAATTACGTGTTATGTTATATGTTCCATAACCGGATTCTCTTCATTAAGAAAGTAAGCCGCAACCTTATTATGGCACCGCCGCGACGGCGAGGCCTCCAAATATTGGAATCAATAATTCTAACATTTAATAATTTTTTTAATTCAAATCATTTATGTGGTTAATCAATTCATCCATCGGTAGAAAGGTGGTGATGGCCTTGACTGGTATCGCCCTTGTTCTATTCTTGACATTCCACATGTCAATGAATGTTGCAGCTCTCTTCTCTGGAGACGCTTACAACATGATCTGTGAGTTCCTCGGCGCCAACTGGTATGCCGTAGTAGCGACAATGGGCTTGGCTGCCCTCGCAGTAATCCACATCGTTTATGCCTTCTGGCTCACGATGCAGAACCGCGCAGCCCGTGGCAACTCTCGTTACGAGGTAACAGCAAAGCCTAAGGGTGTAGAGTGGGCATCTCAGAACATGCTCGTTCTTGGCATCATCATCGTTCTCGGTCTGTTGCTCCACCTCTTCAACTTCTGGTACAACATGATGTTTGCCGAGCTTATGGGCTTCGAGGGCGTATGTGCACCTGCAGACGGTTTCGGCTGGATCAAGGAGACATTTGCCAACCCGGTTTACGTTGTTCTCTACATCGTATGGCTCGTAGCTCTCTGGTTGCACCTCACACACGGTTTCTGGAGCGCAATGCAGACATTCGGCTGGAATGGTAAGGTATGGTTCAACCGTTGGAAGGTTATCGGTCAGGTTTACTCAACCCTCCTCGTCCTCGGTTTCCTCGTAGTGGTAATTGCTTTCGCACTTGGTTGCGCACCAAGCCTCTGCTGCTAATTAAAAACTAAAAAATCAAAATTCATAATTCACATTATGGCTAAGACTATTAATTCAAGAATCCCTGAAGGCCCAGTGGCCGAGAAGTGGACCAACTATAAAGCTCACCAGCGTCTGGTGAACCCAAAGAACAAACTTAAGCTCGACATTATCGTTGTAGGTACAGGTCTTGCAGGTGCTTCTGCAGCAGCCAGCCTCGGCGAGATGGGTTTCCGTGTGCTTAACTTCTGCATCCAGGACTCTCCGCGTCGCGCTCACTCTATCGCAGCCCAGGGTGGTATCAATGCTGCCAAGAACTATCAGAACGACGGCGACTCTGTATACCGTCTGTTCTACGATACAGTAAAGGGTGGCGACTATCGTGCTCGTGAGGCTAACGTATACCGTCTTGCCGAGGTGTCAAACGACATCATTGACCAGTGCGTTGCCCAGGGTGTTCCTTTCGCTCGTGAGTACGGCGGTATGCTCGCCAACCGTTCGTTCGGTGGTGCTCAGGTATCACGTACATTCTACGCAAAGGGCCAGACCGGTCAGCAGCTTTTGCTCGGTGCCTACTCTGCACTCTCTAAGCAGGTGAGCACAGGCCGCGTATTGCTCTACACTCGTTACGAGATGGAGGATGTGGTTATCGTTGACGGCCGCGCTCGCGGTATCATCGCCAAGAACCTCATTTCTGGTAAGCTCGAGCGTTTCTCTGCAAACGCTGTTGTAATAGCTACCGGTGGTTACGGCAATGCTTACTTCCTCTCTACAAACGCTATGGGTTGCAACTGTACAGCAGCCGTTCAGTGCTACCGTAAGGGCGCTTACTTCGCTAACCCTTGCTACGTACAGATCCACCCGACATGTATCCCCGTACACGGCGACAAGCAGTCGAAGCTTACTCTTATGTCAGAGTCGTTGCGTAACGACGGCCGTATCTGGGTACCAAAGAAGCTTGAGGATGCAAAGGCTCTGCAGGCAGGCACCAAGAAGGGCAGCGACATTCCTGAGGAAGACCGCGACTACTACTTGGAGCGCCGCTATCCGGCATTCGGCAACCTCGTTCCTCGTGACGTTGCCTCACGTGCAGCCAAGGAGCGTTGCGACAAGGGCTTCGGCGTAAACAACACCGGTCTTGCCGTATTCCTCGACTTCTCTGAGTCAATCAACCGTCTCGGCATCGACGTTATCCGTCAGCGTTATGGCAACCTCTTCGATATGTACGAGGAGATTACAGACGTAAACCCAGGCGAGCTTGCAAACGAAATCAACGGTGTTAAGTACTACAACCCGATGATGATCTATCCTGCTATCCACTACACAATGGGTGGTATCTGGGTAGACTACGAGCTCCAGACTTCTATCACTGGTCTGTTCGCTATCGGCGAGTGCAACTTCTCTGACCACGGTGCTAACCGCCTCGGTGCATCTGCTCTTATGCAGGGCTTGGCAGACGGCTACTTCGTACTGCCTTACACCATCCAGAACTACCTCGCCGACCAGGCTATTTGGCCGCACCTCTCAACCGACCTGCCAGAGTTTGCAGAGGCAGAGAAGGGTGTTCAGGCAGAGATCGACCGCCTTATGAACATCAAGGGTAAGCGTTCGGTAGACTCAATCCACAAGGAGCTTGGCCACGTACTGTGGGAGCATGTTGGTATGGGTCGTACAAAAGAAGGTCTTGAGCAGGGCATCGAGCTTATCAAGAAGCTTCGCAAGGAGTTCAACACCAACCTCTTTATTCCTGGATCTAAGGAAGGCTTGAACGTAGAGCTCGACAAGGCTATCCACCTCCGCGACTTCATCCTCATGGGTGAGCTTATCGCACACGACGCCCTCTCACGTGAGGAGTCTTGCGGTGGTCACTTCCGCGAGGAGCACCAGACTCCAGAGGGCGAGGCACAGCGCGACGACGAGAACTTCTTCTATGTAGGTTGCTGGGAGTACAAGAACAACGACGAGACCGCTCCTGAGCTCATCAAGGAGCCGCTCGAGTACGAGGCAATCAAGGTACAGACACGTAACTATAAGAACTAATAAAGATTATGGCAAATATATCATTCACACTGAAATATTGGCGTCAGAATGGTCCTCAGGACAAGGGCCACTTCGACACACGCGAGATGAAGGATATCCCTACGGATACCTCATTCCTTGAGATGCTCGACATCCTTAACGAGCAGCTCATCGAGGAAGGCAACGAGCCTTTCGTATTCGACCACGACTGCCGCGAGGGCATCTGCGGTATGTGTTCACTCTACATCAACGGTCATCCCCACGGACCTAACCAGGGTGCCACAACCTGCCAGCTCTACATGCGTAAGTTCAACGATGGCGACGTTATCACTGTTGAGCCTTGGCGTTCGGCTGCTTTCCCAGTTATCAAGGACTGCATGGTCGACCGTTCTGCATTCGACAAAATCATGCAGGCAGGTGGTTATGTAAGCGTTCGTACTGGCCAGCCCCAGGATGCCAACGCCATCCTCATCCCGAAGGAAGACGCCGACGAGGCAATGGACTGTGCTACATGTATCGGTTGCGGTTGCTGCGTAGCTGCATGTAAGAACGGTTCTGCAATGCTATTCGTAAGCTCTAAGGTTAGCCAGCTCGCTCTCCTTCCTCAGGGTCGTCCTGAGGCTGCTAAGCGTGCTAAGGCAATGATCGCTAAGATGGAGGAGCTTGGCTTCGGTAACTGCACCAACACCCGCGCTTGCGAGGCTGAGTGCCCGAAGAACGAGTCTATCGCCAACATCGCTCGCCTCAACCGCGAGTTCATCAAGGCAAAGCTCGCTGACTAATTCTGTCGACAACAAATAAACAAAGCGGATGCGAAGCACTCTCAGAAGTGCGGCGCATCCGCTTTGTTTGTATCCCCAAACGTCTCATTCCATCTTCTTTAATGTCCTAATAGAGTAAATTATTTCTCTTTTATTATCTTACGCATATATTAATATGTACGTATGTTCCTATTTATGCGTAAAATCTTTGCTTTTGCAACATAGTTGCATTGCTTATTCCTTATCTTTGCACCTGACTTTTTTTAGCTTATTAATAAATACTTAATGAAATATGCTTAGACGAATTACTTATTACTTATTATCAGTAGTCTTCGTGGCGGGAATGGTCGCTTGCGGAGGCAAGTCCCATGACCATCTCGATCACGACCATGACCATGAGCATGCCGAGGAAACCGAGCACCACGACCACGATTCCGAAGAGGAAGGTCATGAGGCTAAAGGCGCCCATACCGACGAGATTATCCTCTCGCCTGAGAAGGCTCGTGCTGCCGGAGTGAAGGTGGAGGAAGTGAAGCCAGGCATGTTTCATGGCGTCATCCACACCAGTGGCAAGGTGATGTCGGCATCATGCGACGAGACAGCCGTTGTTGCCACCATCAGCGGACGTGTGCAGTATAAGAACCACGTGAGTGAAGGACTAAAGGTGGCTGCCGGAACCACGCTCTTCTCCATCACTTCCGCAGGTATGCAGATGGCTGACGGCGACCCCGTACAGCGTGCCCGTATCGACTTTGAGCGTGCCGAGCGCGACTATACACGTGCGAAGACACTCATCAAGGACAAGATAATAAGCGAGAAAGACCTCGCCGTTGCCAAGGCGGAATATGAGGCTGCCAAGCTCACCTACACCAGCATGCAGCGCACACGCAGCGCCGGCGGTGTGACGGTCACAGCTCCTCGCGGCGGCTATATCAAGCAATCTATGGTCAATGGCGGCGACTATGTGGAAGCTGGTCAGCCCCTTGCCGTTATTACCCAGAACAAGCACCTCTATCTGCGTGCCGAGATACCGGAGCGTCACTTCAACGAGCTTAACAAGATACGCTGTGCCAAGTTCCGCACCAGCTACAGCAAGCGTCTATACGACATCACCGATATGGGCGGACATATCCAGTCTTACGGTCGTTCGGCTGAGGTCAACAACTCGTACATCCCCGTTATATTCGAGTTCAACAACACAGGCGATGTTGTGCAAGGCTCGTATGCCGAGATATATCTCATCACTCAGGATCGTCCTAACGTTATAAGCTTACCGCTTACAGCCATTACCGAAGAGCAGGGCATCCACTTTGTGTACATTCAGGTGGACGCTGAGGGCTATCGCAAGCAGGAGGTTACACTCGGCGAGAGCGACGGCGAGCGTGTGGAGATACTTACGGGAGTGAAGAAGGGCGACCGCGTCGTTACCAAGGGCGCTGTCCAGGTAAGACTGGCATCGGCTGCCAACGCCATCCCAGCGCATAACCATAATCATTAATAGCTATGCTGAATAAGATAATACGCTTCTCGCTTGAGAACAGAATACTTGTGTTGGTGGCGTCGGTGCTGCTGGTCATCGCCGGCTTATACTCCACCAGCAAGACCGATGTCGACGTGTTCCCTGACCTCAACGCCCCTACCGTAGTCATTATGACCGAAGCCGGTGGCATGGCGACAGAGGAAGTTGAGCAGCTCGTCACATTCCCTATTGAGACCGCCGTCAATGGCAGTACCGGTGTGCGTCGCGTCCGTTCGCAGTCCACCAACGGTTTCTCCGTTGTATGGGTAGAGTTTGATTGGGGCACCGACATATATCTCGATCGCCAGATAGTAAGTGAGAAACTTGCTGCTATTGGCGATCAGATGCCTGCCGGTGTAAGCGCTCCGGTGCTCGGTCCGCAGTCGTCCATCCTTGGTGAGGTGCTCATCGTGAGCCTCACCAGCAAGCACACTTCGCAGCAAGACCTTCGTACTTATGCCGATTGGGTGATACGTCCGCGTCTGCTTTCCACCGGGGGCGTGGCTCAAGTCAGCGTGCATGGTGGCGACATCAAGGAGTATCAGATACTCGTCAGTCCTGGCAAGATGAAGCACTTCGGTGTTTCGCTCTCCGACGTAATGGCGAGTACTCGTGGCATGAACGTCAACACCAACGGTGGCGTGCGCTACAAGTACGGCAACGAGTATATAATCCGTGGCATCACTTCTACCAACGACGTAGAGAAGTTGGGCACATGTATCGTCAAGAAGAACGGCGAGAGTGTCATAACCCTCGCCGACGTAGCCGATATAAAGGTGGGCAATCAGTCGCCCAAGCTTGGTGTAGGCAGCGAGCGTGCCAAGTCAGCCGTACTCCTCACCGTAACCAAGCAGCCCAACACCAGCACCATCGACCTTACCAAGCACCTCGACCTTGCTCTGGAAGACCTTCACAAGACTCTTCCTGAGGATGTGCATATATCAACAGACATTTTCCGTCAGGCCGACTTCATCGAGAGTAGTATCGACAACGTACAGAAGTCGCTCATCGAAGGCGCCATCTTCGTTGTGATAATCTTGATGCTCTTCCTCGCCAACGTGCGCACCACGGTCATCTCGCTTGTCACCATACCCATCTCGTTCCTCGTAGCGATGATAGTGCTCAATGCTCTTGGCATCAGCATCAACACCATGACCCTCGGCGGTCTTGCCATTGCCATCGGTTCGCTTGTCGACGACGCCATTGTGGATGTGGAGAATGTGTACAAACATATACGCCAAAACCGCGAATTGCCCGAGTCAGAGCGTATGCCAATAATAGAGCTTGTGTATAACGCATCACGCGAAGTGCGTATGCCTATACTCAATTCTACGTTGATAATAGTAGTAAGCTTTGCGCCGCTGTTCTTCCTCAGCGGCATGGAAGGCCGTATGCTCATACCCCTTGGCATAGCCTTCGTCACCGCCCTCTTTGCGTCAACCATTGTAGCCCTCACGCTCACCCCCGTGCTATGTAGCTACCTGCTTGGCAAGAGCAAGGGCGAGATGCCTAAGGAAGCCTTCTTGGCAGTATGGCTCAAGACATATTACGAGCGTGCATTGCAGTGGGTGCTTGCCAACACACGCAAGGTAATCGTAGGCACCGCTACGCTGTTTGTAGTGGCTGTAGGCGTGTTCTTCTGCCTTGGCAGTAGCTTCTTGCCCAAGTTCAACGAAGGCTCGTTCACCATCAATATTTCGTCGCTTCCAGGTATTTCGCTCGAAGAGAGCGATTCTATCGGTGCACGTGCCGAACGCTTGCTGCTTCAGGTGCCCGAGATTAAGACCGTGGCGCGCAAGACCGGACGTGCCGAACTCGACGAACATGCCCTTGGCGTAAACGTCAGCGAGATAGAAGCCCCATTTGCATTAAAAGACCGCAGTCATGAAGAAGTTCTCAACGACGTGCGCAAGCGTCTCTCTGTACTCGCAGGAGCTAACATCGAGATAGGTCAGCCCATCTCTCACCGCATCGACGCTATGCTCTCTGGAACCCAGGCGAGCATAGCCATCAAGCTGTTTGGCACCGACCTCAACCGAATGTTCACCATAGGCAATCAGATAAAGAATGCCTGCCAGGACATAGATGGCATAGCCGATCTCAACGTCGAGCAGCAGATAGAACGTCCCGAGCTTAAGATTGTGCCACGTCGCGAGCTGCTTGTACGCAACGGTATCACCCTTCCCGAGTTTAACGAGTTCCTCGCTGTCAACCTTGCAGGCGAAACTGTTTCTCAGGTATACGAAGCCGGACGCGCATTCAATCTTGTGGTGAAAGCCGACAAGTACGACGACATAAAAGACCTCATCATCGACACGCAGGATGGACGTAAGGTTCCGCTTAGCGATGTGGCAGATATAATATCGAGTGCCGGTCCCAACACCATCAACCGCGAGAACGTACAGCGCAAGATTGTAATATCTGCCAATACCAGCGGCAGAGCTTTGAGCGATGTAGTGGCAGACATCAAGGAAGCCGTATCAGAGGAGGTGCAGCTGCCCGAAGGCTATCATGTAGAATATGGCGGTCAGTTTGAGAGTCAGGAGAGTGCCAGCCGTGTGCTATATCTCACCTGCATCCTTGCCATTATCGTAATCTTCTGTCTCCTCTTCATGCAGTTCCGCAACGCTATGGAAGCCGGAGTTATACTTCTAAACCTCCCATTGGCTCTCATTGGCGGCATCTTTGCAATAGTGTTCACCACGGGCGAGATAAGCATCCCAGCTGTCATAGGCTTCATATCGCTATTCGGCATCGCCACACGCAATGGTATGCTGCTTATCACCGAGTACAAACGCCTGCGCACAGAGGAAGGCAAGAGCATCCGCCAAGCCATCATCGAAGGTTCGCTCTCGCGTCTTAACCCTATCCTCATGACCGCTCTTACCTCAGCTCTCGCCCTCGTGCCGTTGGCACTTGGAGGCGATTTGCCTGGCAACGAGATACAGTCGCCAATGGCAAAGGTTATACTCGGCGGACTTATAAGTTCCACATTACTCAATGCATTCATCGTACCTATTATATATGAAAAGATATCTAATCGCCACAATCGTGGCATTCAGCACGTATAGCATAGCCCTCGCCGACAACATCGGCGACGTGCTCAAGCAAGTAGCATCCAATAACCTCACTCTCAAGGCTCTCGCCCACGACAATCAAGCCGACGTGCTCGACATCAAGGCATCCAACAGTATTGGCGGCCCGTCTGTAGAGTATAGTCCGTTCTTTACCAAAGGCTACTCAGGCGTGGCAGAGAGCGAGCTTGTGGTTAGCCAGGAAATCGACTTCCCCACAAAGTATGCTGCACGCAACAAGCAGGCAAAGATGCAGAACATCGTAGGAGAGCAACTTCTTATCAAGCAACGTCGCGACATATTGCTCCAGGCACAGCTCCTTTGCATCGACCTTATACGTCTCAACCAGACACTGTCCATGCTCCACGAGCGACTTGCCAACAGCGAGACTTTGTTGCAGATGTATCAGAAGCGTATGGATGCAGGCGATGCCAACGCCCTTGAGCTTAACAAGGTAAAGCTTGATTGTATGGAGGTGCGCACCCTTGTTAACGAGGCGCAGGGTGAGCGCACATCTCTTTTGCAGCAACTTAGGCAGCTCAATGGTGGCAAGCCAATAGACGTTATAGATACCGTGTTGCCCGAATATCCGCAGATAACCAACTTTGAATCGTATCGTGCTCTTGCACTTGCCTCTGATGCAGATGTGGCTGTGGCGCAGACGGCACTACGTGCAGCCGACATGAACCTAAAGTTGCAAAAGAACGAGTGGTTGCCCAATATCTCCTTTGGCTATCGTCGCAATACCGAGCAGGGCGAAGGCATCAACGGCTTCCTCGTAGGTGTAAGCTTCCCTCTATATAGCAACAGCAACAATGTCAAGGCTGCCAGGCAGCGCCGTGAGAGTGCCGAGTTGCAGGTGATGCAGGCACAGAACGAGGCTGAGGCTACCCTGCGCACCAACTACGAGCAGTTGCAGGGCTTGCAGCAGGTTATCGACCACAGCGATGTAAAGCTTCTGCAAGAGTCGCTCACGCTCTTTGCCAAGGCTTTGCAGCAGGGCGAAATAACCGCCCTTGTCTATTATGTCGAGATAAACAGCATCTACGAGAAGCTGCAACGACACATCGACCTGCATTGCCAGAGCGTGAAGCTATTGGCAGAACTGCACAAAGCAGAGCTGTAATTAGTTGAGAGTTGAAAGTTGAGAGTTTAGAATTATGATTAGTATTGAAAATCATAATTCAACAATTCAAAATCGGTTCATTCGTAATTTGGAGTGATTCAATCATGAACCTATAAGTAGCAGGTGTGTCAAAATCAATTTATACTGACAGAAAGCCACTAACATAGGAGGGTAGGGCATCCTTGCCCTACTCACTCTGCCTTTATCTACAGTAGATTGAGAGGAGGGTGTGTCAAAACTCCCTGATTCTTAAAAAAATCACAAAGCCCTGACTTTCA